>Ga0206681_10000600_pt1 | contig 18757 bp, 5 predicted proteins | sample M150012015metaG_FD_161048 | JGI IMG/M metagenome (GOLD analysis project Ga0206681, IMG submission 161048) | Ammonia-oxidizing marine archaeal communities from Monterey Bay, California, United States - M1 500m 12015 | ecosystem: Environmental > Aquatic > Marine > Intertidal zone | place: USA...
AGCATTGGGTTCGAATTTCCACCAAAATGATGGTGGCTTTTCAAGTGATATTATGTCTGCACTACAGGGGGCAGGCTTATCAGATGATGATATTAATGGCATTATCGATGACATTGAAAGTCATGGCGATGGTGACGACAATCAAAACAATCAAGATAATACTGATGGCCATGATGATGGCCAGTTCAATGACATGATTATTGCTGCAATGCAAGCAGCTTCAATGGAAGAAGCCATGCAAGCATTGGGTTCGAATTTCCACCAAAATGATGGTGGCTTTTCAAGTGATATTATGTCTGCACTACAGGGGGCAGGCTTATCAGATGATGATATTAATGGCATTATCGATGACATTGAAAGTCATGGCAGTGGCGGTGATAATTTTGACGCAATGCAAGACTACGCTAAAGGCGCCGCTCAAGGTTTCTTAGAGAAATTAGGCCTTACTGATTTTCAGGATAGTTTGTCAGTAATAATTGATTTTGATGATGTAGCCGAAACTGATTCATTTACTATATCTGCCGATTCGTACAACTATGATGGCGACACTGTAAGTTCTGGGTTTAATATGACAGTGGTCTTCCAAGAAGGTCAGATAATTGACTCAACAGGACTAATTGAAGGCATTGATGGGCTTGATATAGCCGGTCTCGAACAGTGGTACGAGTACTCCGACCCTGAAAAAAATGATTACTACGCAAGGATGGCAGCAGAAGAGCTGTTTAAGCAAGTTGGCATTGATCATTACACCAATGTTCATGCCGAGGTGCAGCCAACAGAAACTGGTAATCAAATAACAATCGAAGCTGACACAATAGACTACGAAGGCGAGATCTACTATGCACTTAATATTACACTTGCATTTGTTGACGGTGAACTTACGGATGCTTCTGGCATACCATCAGGGCTTGATAGTTTGTTAAATGAATCCAGTATCAACACATGGTATGAATATTCTGGCCCCAATCAGCAAAGACAGAACGAACAGCAAGATGGCGGATATTTTGATGGTGATGATACTCACCAACAGTCTTATAGCAATGTTTGGACATGGACGGACGAACAGGGTATTACTTGGACGGTTGTTGACAAAGATGTTGACGGAGTATGGAGTTCAACACAAACCGGCTCTAATGGGGATGTTCGCACCCATTCTTCATCTTGGAATCACCAAACACAAACAAACACCTTTACCGAAATTTTTGTGAGTGCAGAGAGAGGTATCAATACGACAATGGTCGAAGTGTCCAGCCCAAACGGCGTAACCAAAACTTACTCAGGAGCAGCTGACGGAATCGGATGGATGCCACTGCATGAGCTTTACAGCGACTTGGACGTTATTGAGACCTTAGACCAATATTGGAATACCGAAAATATTACGGGAACCGGCGTTAATTCATACGGTGATACGGTGATATTTAGTTATGATGATCACCAACTATTGATTGATGGAGAGTCTGTTCAGGCTGACTTTGGTTTTGATGATTTCTTTGACGAGCAGGGGACGAATGAGTATGAATGGGTAGACGAATGGAGTAATACCATTTGGGCCGTTGTAGAAGAAAACGTTGACGGCGTCTGGACAATGACCGAGACCGCTTGGTCAATGAATGAAAATGGTGAAAAAGACGGACTTACTGGTGACAGTAGAGTCGGCTTTAATTCTTGGGACGAGTCAACAAAGACTAACACCTGGACAATGCATGAGGTGAGCGCTGAACGTGGCTTTGACTTTACCCGTGTTGAAACTTGGAGTGAGGAAACTGGTCTTTCTAGCGAGACCATTACTGGCACCTTCGATCAGATTGGTTGGTATTTCTTGGGCGACACATACGATAATATTGATGCCACTGTTGAACGTGATGCTAACTGGAGTATAACAAGCATTACCGGCACTGTTCAAGATCCAGACGATGACTCCGCAACACTTGCGGTGACTTTTGAAAACAATGAAGTTTTTATTGACGGAAAATCTGTCAATGATAGGCAAGATGATAAGCCTCACTTTCAAGAGGGGGAAGCAAACGAGTGGACTTGGACAGATTGGGACGGTACCGAATGGGCCGTTAAAGATGAGGAAATTGACGGCGTATGGACTTCGATTGAAACAAACACAGGAACCGGCGACGTACGTTCCCACACCTCTGAATGGGATAACGCAACTAATACGTCAACCGCGACGGAATCTTTTGTCAGTGGCGACGGTAAACTGGATTTCTCCAGAAGTGAAATTTGGAACGAGGATGGCTCTTGGAGTGAAACCATTAGCGGCACAACCAACCAGCTCGGCTGGATGTGGTTAGATGGAACTTATAACGATGTCAATGTCACAATCGACCATGGTTGGGACGGAATGACACTTACAGGCTCTGGATTTAATGTGGGTGGTGATGAAGTAGAATTTACTATAAATGAACATGAAGAATTATTAATTGATGGCGCTTTTGTTGATCTCGGTGATAATGCGGACTTTAACATGAATGAGATCCAAAGCTGGGAAAGTTCTTGGGAGTGGGCCGACTGGGATGGTACTGTTTGGGTAGTCACCGACACCCAGGAAGGCGAGACTTGGACTTCCACAGAAGTCCAATATACAGATGATACTAAAGATACCGCAACTGGTGCGGAGCGAACACATTCCTCTAAATGGAATGAAAGAACACAGACCAATATCTGGACCGATGCTGAAAAATCAGCAGATGGCAATAATGACTTTACGCGTGTTGAGACACAACTAGCTGACGGCACTTCAACGGAAAAAATAACCGGAAAAACCAATAAATTTGGCGACTATGAAAATGTTGAAATCATTATATCGCGTGATAGCAACTGGAATGTTACCGATATTAGCGGTACCGTCGATACCCTGACTGATACCCTGACTGTGACTTCAGATGATAGTGGTAATATTTTAATTGATGGTGTTGCTGTTGATGCTTTTAAGTCTGACGGCGGACATGCCAATATGGAGAGCAGCGAAAGCTCTTGGACATGGACAGACTGGGATGGTGTTACTTGGACGGTAACTGACAAACAAGAAGGCGACACCTGGACCTCTACAGAAGCGGGTTCTAATGGTGACGTTCGTGTTCACAAAAATACTTGGAGCGGTGATACAGAGACTTGGACAGATTCATTCACCAGCTATGATGGGCATATAGATGTTACTCGCGTTGAAGTCAGAAACTCCAATGACAACACATCGAAAACAACAATCACCGGTAAAGATGGCCACATAGGTTGGTGGGATTTTGATCAGCCTTATACAGGCCTGGAAGTTGTCATTTCTCGTGACTCAGATTGGAATATTGTCGATGTGACTGGCACTGCTGACGGTGATACCGTATTTGGTTTTGAGAACGGGGAGCTAACCATAAATGGTGACGCGTTTCATAGTGGTGGCGACGATCGCTCCAATCTGATGCAAGAAGCTTGGGTTAATACCTGGGAATGGCAGGATGGTAATGGCGTCACTTGGACTGTTACCGATAAACAAGATGGCGATACATGGACTTCAACTGAAGAAGGTAGTAATGGTGATGTTCGCATTAATTCTTCTGCTTGGGATAGTGAAATTAACGACTATGTTCAAACCACTTCTTTCAAGAGCGGGGGCGACGATCGCGACTTTTCGATCCGTGAAACTAGGAATGAAGATGGTTCGTCATCTGAGCTTATTAAGGGATCGACTGACGAAATTAATTGGACTTATCTTGGTGAAATCTATATCGATGTAGATGTTACCATTATGCGCGATTCAAACTGGGAGGTCATAAGCATTACTGGTAGTGGTACGAATAGTAATGGGGATAGTGCAGACTTTGGCTGGGATACAGCAAATTATCAATTGACCTTTGATAATGCGCCGATTCAACAAGATGCCGGTTATGGTGGCGGTGGCCAGGTGCAGGAAAGTTGGGAAAGTTCTTGGGAGTGGACTGATTGGGACGGTACGATTTGGACTGTGACTGAATCACAAGTTGGCGATGTCTGGACTTCAGCAGAAGTGGGCTCTAATGGCGCTGAGCGAGTATTTAAGTCAAGCTGGGATTCTGTTAAACAGATTTCTGTTTGGAGCGAATCTTATGATGAAGACGCCTCTAGCACTGAAGATGGGGGTCTAGACTATACACGAGTAGAAACCTACAATCCTAATGGCACCTCGTCTGAAACAATCACCGGCAGCACCGACAATATTGCCTGGTATCCGCTACATGGTTTGTACACTGATGTCAGTGTAACTATTGAGCGTGATGCAGATTGGAACGTTTATAAAGTTTCCGGTAGCGGCACAAACAGTGATGGATATACTGCTGACTTTGGCTGGTCTGAAGATGGTCAATTGACTTTTGATGGTGGCTATGTTGAAAACCCTGAACAGTATTGGGTAGAGGATAACCAGTATTGGGAAAACACCTCTTCCTGGGAAGATTGGGATGGCACTATTTGGGAGGTTGTGGAGATTCAAGATGGAAGCACTTGGACCAGAACCGAAACTAATGAACAAAGAGGTGATTTTAGAAAAGAAAGCAGCGTTTGGGATCACGACACTCAACAAAATACTTGGACGATGCATGAGTCTAATAGTGATCGTAATATTGATGTTACTGAAGTTGCTATTTGGGATTCAGCGAGCGAAACCGAAACCAAGATCATCCAAGGCTTTACCGATCATATCGACTGGATGCCTCTTAATGGAACTCAAGAAGTTGATGTCACCATAACTTTCGATAATACACATACCGTTATTGATGCCAGTGGTACGGTTACCATTGATGGGCAAGAACAGGCATTTAGTTATGAAAATGGCCAGTATCTCTTTGATGGTGATGTAATGACAGTGCAGTGGACAGACTGGGATGAGACAGTCTGGGAGATGTCACAAACGCAAGATGGCGAAACAATGACTCGAACTGAAGCTGCAGTATCTGGCCCAAGGGAGGGTGCAGAGCGCATTGAAACCCACAGTTGGAATCATGAAGAGCAAAAGCAAACAAGAACTGAGCGCTTCACTAATGAGAATGATGAAATTATTACCGATGTTACAAGCACCCAATCCTTTAATGAAGATGGATCTTTAGAGGTTCTTACTGGCAGTACTAATCATATTGACTGGATGCAGTTGGGTGAAATTTATACCAACGTTAACATTACCATACAGCGTGATAACGACTGGAATATTCAAAGTATTGAGGGATTTGGTACAAATGCTGCTGAAGAGAGTGTAGAGATTGGCTTTAGTGCCAATGAAAATCAGTTAGTCATCGGTGGCGAATTAGTGGCTGCAGATATTGGCCACACCTCTGAGAATACATGGGAGTGGCAAGATGGCGAAGGCGTTAATTGGACAGTGGTTGATAAGCAATCAGGAAATACTTGGACATCTACAGAGACTGGTGATAATGGCGACGTTCGTATTTTTGAGTCGACTTGGGATGATACAAACCAAACCAATACTTGGTCCGAGTCCTATACGAATGCAGATAAGTCTATCGATTTTGTTAAGACCGAGATTTACGACGAAAATTTAGGGACATCCACAATGACAACTGCCGGAGCCTCTGATCATATTGGCTGGATGTATATTGGTGAGATTTATACCAATATGAATGTTGTTGAAACTCGTGATGAAAACTGGAATACAGTTGATCTCTCTGGAACAGCAACAAATTCAGAAGGCGATACAGTCAGCTTTGGTTGGGACGGTGGCATCACCATTGATGGCGATGCTTTATCGACTCATGGCCCAGAAGACTTCTCAATGTCGTCAGATAATTACCAGAACGAGTGGAGTTATTCTGATCATAATGGCATTGAATGGACCGTTGTAGAATCACAACAGGGTGATGTTTGGGTTTCAGAAGAAACCAGTGAGTTTGGCGATATCCGGGTTAATTCCAACTATTGGGATGACGACGCACAAGAATCCACATTTGTCTCTAAATTTAAAAGTGCTGATGGTGTGATTAAGTTTAAGATGTCAGAAACTTGGTCAAATGACGGCTCATCAACAATGTCAATTCAAGGTGATACTGATCATATCGGTTGGGATTATGCTGGTCAAATATTTAGTGACATTGACGTAGTCATTAGTCGAGACTCTGAATGGAATATCACCTCTGTTGAGTCGAGTGGTGGAGGGATTGCAACGGCAAGAAATGAAAAAGATGAAGAGGTAGAAATATCCTTTGATGACAATAATGATATTACCATCGATGGAGTAAGTATTTACCGATTGGGAGATAATTTTTACAATGATTTTGATCAAGATATGCTTGATCAGCTCGACCAAATACAAACCGGTTCTTGGGAGTTTGAGTATACAAACGAGCACGGAAGCCTTATTAAAGTTGTTGAAGAAGTAGTGGTAACAGATATAGTCTCTATTAAAACCAACGATTTAGATATTACTCTGGTGTTCGATCTTGGGGATGGGGACTATGAAAGCCCAGGTGTTGCTGTCTTGTCCAGTAAGGGCATACCAGAAGGTCTCGATGGGTTTAATTACAGTTCCTTGGAGGCTTGGTATTCCAGTGATGTAATGGATGAAATGGATGAGGGAGGGCACAACGAGGAAGCTGAGTTGATAGTTCTCCAGGACGCTATTGAAGAATATTTGAGTGTAAATAGCCACAGTGTTGAAAACCTTGCTGTTGATTTTGCCATTTCTGACTCCTTCATAACCAAGGAAGAAAATCAAGACAATGGAAATATCTACCTGAGAACTCGCACTGAGAATCTCGGCTCTGAAACTGAACGCGAAGAAAACTTTGTCAATCAAGCAGATTTAGAAAACAACAATCCACAATGGTGGGCAGAAAGAGTTCGTACATATGAGGATAGTGAGTATGGCTTTAGGGAGATTATGGTGGAAACCTCTTCTTCTGGAAAAGATTTGCAAATAGTTACGAACTACGCACCAGATGGCACAGTATCAATAGTGGCAACAGGAACTGAGGTTATGGGTGAGGGTGATCACTTGTTTGTGATGACTGACATATTTGTCACTTCTGTGTTAGAGGATGGCTGGAAGTATTCGGATTTCTATGGTACTGGTGTCATTGAGGGCGGTCCAATGGATGGCATGCAGGCTGTTATTACTTCTGACGGCACTGACCCAAATGGCGGTCCAATGATTCATATAACTGTTGATGTGGGTTCAGGTAATGCGTCAGATGGTGGGCAATTTGAACACATGTATATGTATTCTGCAGAAGGTATGCGAGAGGCACAGCTGCACGATATGGGCAACCCACTAGATAGATATATGACTTTCGAGGGAGAAGGATTTGCCAGCTCTAAGAACTCGATTTGGGATCAAACCTCCTTTGCTTCAGAATTTAATAGCGAGACAAATGAAGAGACAGTTGTATTTGAAGGTGAGTTTGTCCGTGAAAACAAACCAAATCAAACTATTACCGTGACAGAGGTCCGCAGATACGATGAAGGCGGCATGCTAGAAGAGATTGAGCAAGAAATTCTGAGCACTAGAGGTAATGGCGGTGAAAGTTATACTAGGGTTTTCACTCTTAATGAGCGCTTTGATGTTGAAATTGAGATGGTAGGTGCTAAAGTGATCCGTGGTGAGGCTTATAACAATATCGACATGCACACTGAGATCACTCAGAATGGCGATGTTAGGATTGAGGGAACGGGCACCAAGCTTGATGGTACTAATGTCGACTTCTTTAAGGGTCACCAAGATCAAAGCATGGAAATTGTTTCTATTAACAGAGATGGTTCGATTCATAAAGTAAGCGAAGATGGGCACGACGATGCAGACGTTGAACAACGCGGCCCTGTTAACGAGATTCAGCAGTGGCAATACACCGACCATGAGGGTACTTTGTGGACCGTAATTGATAAGTTTGACGGTCAAACCATGTCCTCCAAAGAGACTACTGCAGCAGGTGATAGTCGCACTATAAAAAACACTTGGGCCGATGATGGCAGTTATAGTTTTGAGTTGACAGAGGCAATGATTGGTGAGGCGGTATTCGCCGAGACTCGTTCTGGAGCTCCAGGATTTAGTGACGGTAGGTATCAGGAAGTAGAGAGTGTTCTTATCACCGAAGATGGTGTGACTCTTGAGAGCTACACCCAAACAATGGTCTTTAATGAAGACTACTCCGCAACCCGCTCACTTGAGGGACAGCTTGAGTTTATGGGTGAAATCTACACTAATGCAGCTGTTGTTATCGAGCAGGATCAAAACTGGCAGGCAACTTCTGTAAGTGGCACCGCTACCAATAGTAACGGCGAAGAGGCGATCATCTCTATGGACGGAATTCACCCTTGGGGTGATCCTAAGCTGGTCTTTACTGTTGAGGGTCAAGAGGCAATTATCGATACTAGGGAAGTAATTGGTAATAAATCTGCCGATAACATCGACCCATTGGCATCAGAAGATTATGTAGTCATTAATGAAAACCAAGCTGCTGTTATTGATGTAATTGCAAATGATAGTGATGCCGATGACGATCCTCTTTCAATTAAATCGATTGGCGAAGCCTCTTATGGCGAAGTTAATCTTGCCAGTGGTTCGGTAATCTACACACCTGGCTATGGCTATTCTGGAGATGATAGTTTTACATATACGGTGACTGACGGCAAGGGAGGCACTTCACAGGGAACTGTGAGTATTACTGTGACAGGTGTTAATGCGCCAGCTGTAGCAGTCGATGATACTTATACGTTTAAACAAGGTAGTGGCTCTGTGGTTTTAGATGTGCTGGCAAATGATATCGATGAAGATGGCGACGACTTGAGTATTTTATCAATTGATCCTAGTTACCCACCACATACTACAGACGAGGGCGGTATTTTCTCTGTATTTGCTGGGGTTGTAAGTTTTGACCTCCCTGGTGATGATTTTGTCGGAGTTCAACAAGTTACCTATTATGTAACTGACGGATCTAAAAATGAAAATGGCCATTTTATTTTTGATGAAGGGCTTGCAACAATTACCATTGAGGCATTGAACAATGCCCCAGATGCCGTTGCCGACACTATATCTCTTGAGGAGGATGAGGCAGCAGTTCTGATGAACGTGCTTAGTAATGACACGGACGCTGACGGCGATGCTTTGTCAATTGATTCTTATACTAATCCGAGCTACGGAACTTTGAGATTAATGGGTGGCTCGCTATTCTACACACCTGATGAAAATTACACAGGCGAAGATAGCTTTACTTATTCGGTGGTAGACCCTTTAGGTGGCTCAGCCACTGAGACTGTTACTTTAGCTGTAACAGAGGTTAATGACGCCCCTGTTACTATTGGTGATGTTTTAAATGTTGAAGAAGGCTCTGCCGACGGCATAACCGTTAATTTGCTATCCAATGACTATGACCGTGAGTCTGACGCGTTTACTTTGACTTCTATTGGTGCAGCCTCACATGGCGCAGCGGTTATAAATGAAGACGGAACGGTTACCTACACTCCGGGTCAAGCTGGGGACGGATCAAACTATGCTGGTCATGACGAGTTCGCCTATGAGGTGACAGATGAAAATGGTGCAAAAGCAACAGGAACTGTCTCAATTACCGTGAGTGTGGTAAATGGCGCTCCGGTAACTATTGCCGATGTTTCTAGCGTCGCCGAAGATTCAAGTAGTAACAGGATTTCGGTACTTAATAATGACTCTGATCCTGAAAACAACACCTTAACTCTTGATTCGGTCAGTGTTGCAAGTTATGGAGATGTTGATATAGCAGGTAATGTTGTTCTTTATTCTCCTGACGATGATTTTTCAGGTGAAGATAGCTTTAGTTACTGGGTAACCGATGGCGAGGGCGGATCCACTAGGGGTGAGGTTACTGTTACGGTTACTGGCTCGAATGATGCGCCAACAGCAGTTAATGATGCTTTGGGCACCGTTTCCTCAACTAGACCTACCACTTTGGATTTATTGGCAAATGACTTTGATGTTGATGGCGACAGTTTAACGATTACTGATGTTGGTGATGCAACTTATGGTAATGTTACTATCAGTGGTGATTCTGTTCGCTTTAATGCAGACAGGGGCGCAGGAGGTAACTCGGATAGCTTTACGTATACAATTTCCGATTCTGATGGAGAAACGTCGACTGCGACTGCGAACTTTACTATTTCAAGTAATGCCAATCCTAACGCAATTAACGATAAGCCGGCGGATATAGAAGAAGATGCCTCTGCAATAGAGATAGATGTTTTAAGTAACGATACGGATTCGGACGGAGATTCTGTGACAGTGCTATCAATTAATACTGAGGCTGAACACGGTGCTGCAGTTCTTCAAAATGGCAAGATTTTTTATGCGCCTACAGCCAATTACAACGGCCTAGATAGTTTCACTTATATGGTGAAAGATGGCAATGGCGGCCTTGATGAGGCAACTGTATCAATAACCGTATCATCTGTGAACGACGCGCCAATTACAGTGAACGATACACTGACTGTTGATGCTGGATCGAGCGACAATGCGGTTATCGTGCTTGATAATGATAGTGATGTTGATTCTGAAGATAGTTTGAGCGTCGTTGAAATAACAGAGGCGCTACACGGTACCGTGACACTCACTTCGGGCGCTTTGACTTACACGCCAGATGCAGACTACGATGGCTCTGACAGTTTTACTTATCAAGTGAGCGATGGCACTACTCAATCTACTGGCACGGTAAATATTACTGTTAGCCCTGGCAATACGCTGCCGACAGTTGTTAGTGATAGTGCATCTATTGCGGAGGATTCAAAGAACCAGTTGGTCGATGTACTGGCTAATGACAGTGATGATGATGGCAACACTTTAAGTGTTGCTAGTGTTACTCAAGGAGAGAATGGTAGTGTTCAATTGACTGGTGGATCTGTGTTCTATACACCTGATGCAAACTTTGCTGGAACGGACGTCTTTACTTATACCGCAACCGATGGTAACGGCGGTATCAGTTCTGCAAGAGTTACGATGATAGTTACAGGAGAGGAAGATGCCCCAACTGCAGTTAACGATACACTTGACACTGTTGAGGCGGGCTCTGGCAAGATTGAAATTGATTTGATTTCAAACGATAGCGATGCAGACGGAGACTCTATTTCGATAACCTCTGTTAGTGATGCACTTTACGGAACAGTAACTTACACTGCTGGTTCTATTTACTATCAACCAGGAACATCGGTTCAAGCAGATGCATTTAGTTATACGCTTGAAGACGAAAATGGTAATGAATCCACAGGTTATGCAAGTATTGATGTGATAGCAGCAAATAATTTGCCGACGGGGGCGTTAACAATTTCAGGCGGTACTCAGCCATACCAAACACTGAGTGTGAGCAATACAATGGCCGATGCTGATGGTATCAGTGGTGATTTCAGTTACCAGTGGTATGCTGACGGCACGGAAATATCTGGTCAAACTGGTGACAGCTATACCGTAACTCTCGAGGACGTAGATACTGAGTTTAGTGTTACAGCCTCTTATACTGACGACTTGGGTAATGCTGAATCTAAAACAAGCGATACCACCAATGCGGTTTCACAGCTTGACCATCCGTTCTATTTTGAGGCAAGTGAGGTTGCAGAAGATGGAACACTGACATTGACGCTTAAGGTTGATGTTGAGGCTATATACAGTCGAAGTGATATTACTGGGCTAACTGGCGCTGACTTGAACCTGGACATTGATTGGGATAAATTTGCCACGCTAGAAGGTGTAGATACAAAATATAGCATGACAACGATTGCTAGTGATTTAATATTACTGGAATCTTCCTCAACTTCTGCAACGGATTCTTTTGACACCATAACACTTGCGTCATTGCGTCTAAGTGATCCGCTACTAACATTGGTTGATACAGATGAGGGTTCGGTTAATGTGGGTTCTAGTGATGACTTAATTACAGTTATTATTAAGCCGTTGGATCCAAGTGAAAAAGTTTCAATATCTCTAAGCGGCATGATTGAGGCTAATCAGGGTCAGGTAAGCTTTAACCAGTATGACGCAACGATGAATAACATCACAGGTGTGCAGGGCAATACTGCCCCAGAGGGTCTCGTGACTACTAGTGGCGAGGTTGTGGTGGACGGAGTGCTGACTGCCAGCCATTCGATAACTGACGAGGATGGTATGCAAGCGGTCTCGTACCAATGGTTGAGAGATGGTGATGCAATTATTGACGCTACTGACGCCACGTATAAGATTGTTACGGCAGATATCAATGCCGCACTCAGTGTAAGGGCAACTTATACCGACGGTGGCGGAACTGATGAGATGGTAACAAGCAGTAGTACCACTGTTACACAGTCTAGCACTAATAAGCCGTTCATGTTTGTCTCAGAGTTGATGACGGCTAGTGAGGCATCTGAGGAGCTTTACGATGCTGATTACGCATTAGATCCGACTGAAACAATCATTAAACTTACTTTAAATGGAGATATTAGTAGATTTGACGATAGCAACTCTGGACTGTATGAGTCTATAGCTGGTGCTGAGATTGATGTTTCACTTGATTGGACACAGTTTGAGGATATTGAGTATATTGGAGGATTTAGTAGCACTTTTGAAATTAGTAATGTGTTTAGCGGTGGTCAACTGTTCATGGGCACGATTACCAATGATGACAATGAATTTAGTAAAATTCTCCTTTCATCTCTGAATATATCGAGTGAGCCTGTATTAACCCTCTTAGACACCGAGAGCGACACCGACCCTCTTGAGGAGATTGACTTTGTGACTGTTTATCTAAATCCGCTTGACAGTGTGAAAGATATCGAAATAACGTTTAATGGCGATGTTTCTGTTAACCAGGGAGAGGATACATTTGGCCAGCTTAGTCATTCACTAGAAGTCGCTGCCAAAACCTACGATGCAATTGTGTCAACAGGGTCTACTGATACAACAATCACTGTACTGGACAATGTGTCAGCAAACTTATGGAGTGGAGGAGTTGATACGGGCACATCAATTGCCTTGGAGAGTGGTGAAGCATCATTTGATGAAACTGTGTCATTCGATGTCATCAAACTCTCAGCCACCGATGCCTATGACTTTGACATCGGTATTGGTGACGCCATCGATGTCCTACGTCACATCGTTGACTTAGAGGCGATAGCAGAAGGCAGTGATGCTTTCCATGCAGCAGATACTGATAATAACGACACACTTAATATCTCTGATGCCATTGACATCTTAAGACACATTGTTGACCTAGAAGCTATTGACACCTTTGATCTTATCGATAGTGAAGGCAATAGAGTCACTGAGCTTGATGCTAACGCATCAGGTGAGGCTCCGACATGGACCATTGTTGCCAATGGTGATGTCGATATGAGTGGTAGTTTTGATGATGATTATATTGTTACAAGCGATATAGTATAGAGATTACATTATGCACCCCCGGCCCTTGATGGGGTGGGGTGTAATCAAATATTTAATCAGTTTATATTGGTGGAGCATGTGTCGTGTAAAGCACAAGTGTGAAGTGTTTTCTGAGTTGGGAGTGTGGCGCTATATATAAAAGCTTGTCTGTAATTCAATTACAGAAAAGTAACGAGCACTGGCTTTAACCAGTGTAGTGATGTTTTGTTAAAACTGTTATAGTTTATAATAATTGCCAGTCTTAAAGAAGATATCATTAAAGAGTACATATGTCTGAATCGTCAAGTAATCAATCTGTGGTATTGATTGCTACACCTACACCCCAAGCTTCAAATACCATTCCCACTTTATCACAGGCCGATATTTCTGATTTGGTTTTTTATGTGGTTACAGGATTCGGCGCTGAAGTAACAGGTGAAATATCCTCAAGCTGGGATAAGGCAAACAATGTTTTATTGGCTTTTATTGATAGCGGTTCATTTAGAGGTGATAGTGCTATTGATATAGAAATGTCCATTTCACTTACCGATTCAGGCGATATTATCGGTGTTTATGCGCAAGCAATGCTGGTGCCTGGGCATATAGGTATAACTGCGAATATTGTGCCGGCCGATGTCAACAGTGCAAGAAAAGAAATTGTGAAGCAGGCCTTTTATGCATCCGACGCATTGGATAAAGCTTTAGAGGCGACAACAAGTGACGAGGTGGTGGTGATCACATTGGATGCATTGGGGTATACAGATGTCACGGGTTTGAGTGGTAGTTGGAATTCTGAAAACTCTACTGCTGTCATAGTTTTCGACTCTGCAATAATTGATAGTGATGATATTACCGACGCTCAAATAATTTTTTCTGTTGATACAAATGGTGATCTTGATTCTTACAGCAGCAGTATGTTGGTAAATGGGTCACAAACTACCCACAACTTGGGCAATCTCAACGATGCACAGAAGTTTGTCTTGGAGGTGGCTAATTACTCATTGACTGATATATCCAGTATAGAGGAAGCCAATAACCATGTATCACTGTTAACTAATAATATTGCCTTCGAGCTATACGAGGGTGAAAACAACATCAGTCAAAATCTAGTTATTAATGATGGCGAACTAGATATTAGTGAAAGCTATAGTTTTGACAGTATTAAATTAGCTGATGAGCAAATCTACACACAAAGCATCAGCATCAGCGACGCCATCGATGTCCTACGTCACATCGTTGACTTAGAGGCGATAGCAGAAGGCAGTAATGCTTTCCATGCAGCAGATACTGATAATAACGACACACTTGGTATCTCTGATGCCATTGACATCTTAAGACACATTGTTGACCTAGAAGCTATTGACACCTTTGATCTTATCGATAGTGAAGGCAATAGAGTCACTGAGCTTGATGCTAACGCATCAGGTGAGGCTCCGACATGGACCATTGTTGCCAATGGTGATGTCGATATGAGTGGTAGTTTTGATGATGATTATCTTGTCTCTAGTGAGTTGGTGTAGTTTGTAAAAAAAAGACTCTTGTGACAGTAGAGAGACTCACCAACACCTCTGTTCTGTTTGTTATATTCTCTCTGTTACATCAGAGAGAATAGACTGTTAGCAGATCATAATTAACATGCTTTGACGATGATCCTGTGGTTTTCATCAGGAATATAGCGAAATCTGCATTTAAGTGTCGGTACTGAAAGGACAAGCCGCCTTTAATTTTTCTAGATCTATGACTGGTTGATATGCTTTAAACGAAGCAACGATATCGTCGATTGCTGTATTTTTTTTAATTTCTAACGGGCGTGATATCCCTTGGCCTATAGACTCATAATAGTCAAGAAACTTGAATCCATCACCGCATACTTTATTGGAGAAGCTTATCCACAACGAGGGTATCCTGTATGCGTCAGCCACAACAATGCCGTGCAACGAACTAGACGCGATTTTTTCACATGACAGCATGTCATCAATCACTCGAAGTGGATTTTTCTGTTGAACATCGATCACTTTAACGTGTTCAGAATTTTCAAATTGTGATAGCCAGTTATTTGTTTTATCAACGTAATGTGGGATAACACCGATCTTATATCTTTTTTCTATTGTTTTTTTGGGTTGGTAAATTTCTGGCAATAATAATGCTGGGTCACCATAGACTTCCGGGCATTCGATACCTTTTCTTAATAAAATCTGTCTAGTTTTTGGACCTCTAACGGCGTAAATAGCTTTGGGAGGTGAACTGGGTTCTGAGCTTGACGAAATTAAACCAGCACCCCAGATATGAGTATTTTTATTGCATTTTTGTAATATGGATCCAATAATGAAGTAGTGTTTTTTGTATGGGCGAAGGAAGGATGGAATTCTCTTCACTTTTTTATGTTTGCAGAAGTGTTCGACAATGTAGGGCGTTAGTATGTCGCCAAAATTGTTTTTGTGATCATCCCATGCAACTCTGAAGTAATTTTTGTTGGAAACGTTCATTAATGATTTTAAATTAGTAAGAAATTGTCGCGAGTTTTACGTTTAGCACGCACTAACACTTGATAAGTGTAACTAATTACGGTTATCGGTTTAGTAAAACTGCGTTACTATACAGAATTCTTTTATGGAATAAAAGGACTAATGCATTTAGTGACTGCTTGTATTTAATATTTTGTCTTCGGGTGTTTTGCGATTTTGACATAACTTTAGCCCGCTAGGGCCAGTTAGCGTTTATTCCGCTGTAGTTGAGACTGGCTTTGGTAGAAATGAATGTGTTCAATAATTGAACATGAGTTATAATGAGCTTTATTTTTTTAATTATCTTGTGCAAAATTGTAGCTTTACATTCCCTTAATGGCGTGCTTAATATAAATAGTAAATATGAATTATTAAAGTCCTTAGAGAGAGATTCTAATCTGACTCAAAGACAACTATCAAAAGAATTGGGGATAAGTCTTGGTAAGGTTAACTACTGCCTGCAAAGTCTAGTGGAAAAAGGTCTTGTTAAAATTAAAAATTTTAAAAGTAGCAATAGTAAAGCCCAGTATGCATACTTGCTAACACCAAAAGGGGTTGAAGAAAAATCAAGACTTACTATTGAGTTTTTAAAAACAAAAACTAAAGAATATGAGATGTTAAAAAATGAGGTGGAAAAGTTAACCTCCAGGGAAAAAAATTCATGAGTTCTGGATTGTGGTTTTTATTCTCTTTTGTTTTAAAGGCTATGCCGGCAAGGGTTTCTAGTTTGGTAAAAATGTCAATATGAAATATAATAAAAACTTCTACCAAATCAAAAGTAATTCTGAAATCTTTGAGCTGGTCAAGGATGAGCGTGAGCATGTTGGTTACTATGGTTTACCGTATCAAGATGTATCAGAAATACATGAATATGCAAAGACCATTAACAAAAAAAATATTGTAGTCATTGGTATCGGGGGGTCTACTCTGGGTGCTAGAGCAATTTATGATTTTTTGTTGCCTGCCAATTCCTATGATAAAGAGCTATTTTTTCTTGAAACCGTCGATCCACTAACGTTAAACCAATTATTGGGGAAAATCAATCTGGTGGATGCGCATTTTGTCGTTATATCTAAATCTGGAAGTACTATTGAGATGAGCAGCATTCTCAAATACTTAAATAGTCAGATACCAATCAAAAAAACCAATTGCACGGTAATCTCTGGAGCAAAAAGCAAACTTACTCAATTTGCCAACCAGAACAATATTAAAGTCTTCGATTTGCCTGAAAACATCGGCGGGCGTTTTTCGGTCTTTAGCGTTGTTGGTCTAGTTCCGCTTGCGATGGTGGGCGTGGATATTGACAATCTTCTGAACGGCTGTCGTCGAGTGTCTGACAGTTTCTTTGCTAAAAATAGGTATTACACCCCTATCCTTGAGAAGGCAAGATTCCATGTTGAGAACAAAAGCAGGTTCAACATTAATGTGGTTTTTTCATACTCATCAACACTTGAAAGTTTTAATAAGTGGTATGTGCAGCTTTGGGCCGAGAGTCTTGGCAAGGTAAACGTTAACAATACGCGTCAAGCGCTAACTCCTGTTGGGCTGGTGGGTCCGGTTGATCAGCACAGCTTCTTGCAACTCATTATGGATGGTGTGAGAGATAAAACTGTAACCTTCATTAAGATCGATGATCATAAAGATAAGAGTGTGATTTCAAAAGATCAGGCGGGCATATTTGACGCCCTAGATGGCCAGTACGCTAATGGTATAAGTTTTAACGATTTGATTAATAAGCAGGCAGATGCCACTATTGAATCAATCCAAGAGCAAGAAGATATTCCATGTGATGTTATGACAATCACCACGGTAGATGAGTACAATATTGCAAAATTGATGTTTGCTTATCAATTATTAGTTTCTTGTATTGGTCAATTCTTGCAAATTAATACCTACGATCAACCCGGTGTTGAGTATGGAAAAATCAATCTCATTGAATCACTTTCGTCGGAATCATGAGCGATATTAACACATGTCTTTTTCCAGTTGCGGGCTACGGCACGCGATTTTTACCGGCCACCAAAGCCATCCCCAAAGAGATGCTGCCAATCCTTACTAAGCCATTAATTCAATATGGTGTAGAGGAGGCAATGAGTGCTGGCATAAGCCAGATGGCAATGGTGACCAGCAAGCACAAACAAGCTATAAAGCAGCATTTTGAACCTCATGAAGACATTGAGGCTTGCGTTAAAGGTACCGCTAAGGAGTTGTTATTGAGCGAGGTTAATGACGCCTCAAATCATTGCGACTTTAGTTACATTGAGCAGCAAAAAATGCTTGGCTTAGGCCATGCTATCTATACAGGTAAGCCACTTATTAGAAATGAAACCTTTGCCGTTATTCTGCCGGATGATCTATGCACGAATGATGGAGACTCAGTACTCACCCAAATGACTCGTTTATATGCAAAACACCCAGATTGCTGCATAGTGGCCATTGAAGAGGTGTCAATGAGTGAGGTGGATAAGTATGGTGTGATTGATGGTGACTTGTTGAGCGACTCTAGCAGTGCCTATCGAGTTAAGAGTATGGTAGAAAAGCCTTCCCCTGCTGAGGCGCCAACCAATTTGGCCATTATTGGTAGGTATATTCTCACTCCTGAAATCTTTGATGTTTTGGAAGAAACAAGTCCGGACAAGAACGGCGAGATTCAAATCACCGACGCACTGATGACACTTGCTAAGCGGGGTAAGGTTATTGCCTATAAGTTCGAAGGCGTGAGGTTTGATTGCGGAAGTGTGAAGGGGTTTGTTGAAGCAACAAATGAGTTTGCCACTTTGCAGGGAATAATTTAATTTAAAATGACCTATTTATTTCAAACCTGCAGATCCCAATATAGGCGCTGTAGTGCGGTAGCCGTGGGTAATTATATGAATTTTATTGAAGTTAAAAACGGCTTTGATTTTGATAATAGCCATTATCG
>Ga0206681_10000603_pt1 | contig 18731 bp, 7 predicted proteins | sample M150012015metaG_FD_161048 | JGI IMG/M metagenome (GOLD analysis project Ga0206681, IMG submission 161048) | Ammonia-oxidizing marine archaeal communities from Monterey Bay, California, United States - M1 500m 12015 | ecosystem: Environmental > Aquatic > Marine > Intertidal zone | place: USA...
AAATCCGATTCCTCAGCTTGAAGCCGATCAGAACCCACTATGTGAAGGTGAGGACATCACCTTTACCGCCCAAGACGGCTTTCAATATGATTTTTCAATTAATAATTTAACGAATGTTATGCAATCCAGCGGGGCAGACACTTATGTTCATACGACTATTGGAGCTTCAGATTCGATCGCATTTGTAGTGGTGACCAATTCAGACGGGTGCTCTGTTTCGGACACACTTGTTCTTGATGTACTTCCGAAACCAACGCCCTCGATCACCAGAACCGGTTCAGATTTGACCACAGGTGTTTATCCATTCTATCAATGGTATTACAACGGCACTCTTATAAGCGGAGCAACGAGTCAAACGTACACCGCAACGGCAAATGGAAATTACACTGTCCAAGTGCAAGGAACGAATGATTGTGTCGGAGAATCCGCACCAGTAGTGATCACAAATGTTGGGGTCGAAGAGTTGGCCGATGAATCATTCTCTGTATTTCCAAATCCTGCTGAAGGCACGATCTACATAACATCTGAAGAAAGTCAATACAGAATCTGTTTGAAGACCTTGACCGGAAAAGCTGTCGCATTTTTTGAAAATGCAAAGGAGCTTGATGTGAGTCATCTCTCCAAGGGCATGTATATCGTGATGTATTCCTCGGATAAAATACTCTCCAGTAGAAAAATAATTATTCAATAGAATGAAAATGAAAAGACTCTGTTTAACCCTAACCGTTCTATTTCTATTCGGTCATTCATTTGGCCAGGCAGTGAACTACGAATTGGAGATCGTTCATTTCAGAATGACCGGGTGCCCGGATTCTGACGGGAGTGACGGTGACGAAGACCCCACCTGGAAGATCTGGGGCCGTGATAACGATGGCGTACCATCCTTCACAGGCGGAACTTGCTATCATGACGAATCGGATATTCCAATCACCTATATTCCGGGAGGATCATTGGCGATCTATCCGGCACAAATGAACTCTAATGCAACCACGATCCAATTTCAACTTGAAGCATGGGAAGAAGACGGCTCAGCTTTGGTAGGATGTGATAATGATGACTGTGTGTTTACGGACTGTTCCATTTGGAATTCTGACGATGACCACCAGCTTTTCAGCTCGGGCACGTACAATTTCCGAGATTCCAGCGCATGTGAGTGGCATACCATCACGATTTCAGCAGGCTGCTTTGCTTGGTCAGCAAGGTTTCGATGGGAATATAGTGTTTTCGATGCCGGACCTTTGGTTCAGGACGCTTGTGGCGACTCGGTTCTGATGTCGGCGCAAGGTTCGGGTCAATGGTCATTACTATCAGGGGGCACCGGTGGTTTCAGCAGTAATACAGATCCTACCGCTACTTTTGGAGGTGTTGTCGGAAACACATATACACTTCAATGGGCAACCTTTCCGGATTGTATCACACCCGTTACCCAGGACATCCAAGTTACGCTGAACACGCTTCCAGATCCAAATCTGAGTACAACCTCCGTGGTTTTTTGTGAATTTTCTACCATTGACTTTTTGGCGTCTAACGGATTGACCTACGATTGGTGTCTTAACACGACCGGGAACATTGTTCATGACGACACAGCTGTAGGTGCGTACAGCCTTATCAATACGAGTTTGAATGATTCGATCGTATATGTTTTTGCAACAGATGCGAATGGATGCATAGGCGTTGATTCGATCTCTTTAAATGTTGACATTAGTCCTATAGTTGATCTTGGTAATGATACGACCATTTGTGACGGCGCAAATCTACTTCTGGATGCTAACGATGGTGTAGCTTTTACCAGCTACCTCTGGAATACGCTTGAAACAGGTTCTTCAGTAACCATAACATCACCGGGGCAATACTATGTTACACTGACCAATACAAACAGCTGTTCCAATTCAGACACAATTACTATAGGTCAGCACAATCCTGTCAATTTCAATTTAACTGATGAAGAGATGATCTGTTTAGGCGATTCCGTGGTCGTCGATGCCGGAGCGGGCTATTCGTCATATCTATGGGATGACGGCGACACAACGCAGAGTAACACGTTCTACAGCTTCGGAATTTATACTGTTGTGGTGACAGACACTAACAATTGCATTGATTCAGATTCCGTGACCATCAGTCCTACCTATTTTTATTATACCATCAGTGCAGATACAACCATTTCCTTAGGTGCTAGTATTGACCTAACTGCAAATGCAGGATCCGGCTATTTGTGGAATACAGGTGACACAACACAAACGATCAATGTAGCCCCAACGGCAAATGAAACATTTACTGCTACTACACTGCTTGCGAATGGCTGTTATGAAGTAGGTACGATAAACGTATTGGTGAATGAAGAGCTTAACATTTTTATTCCAACTATGTTCTCACCGAATGGTGATGGAAGTAATGATGTTTTCTTACTGTACGGTTTCGGATTGCAGGAAATAAATTTCAGGATATTTAATCGTTGGGGGAAGGAAATCTGGAGTACAACTGACCCCATAGAGCTGGTAACGACGGGATGGGATGGAACAAGTAACGGAGAAGATCAACCAACCGGAACATATGTATGGACGATGACAGGCACTACCATTACCGGCGCTCCTGTTACGTTTAACGACCAGAATAAAGGAACCCTATTATTGAGAAGATAAGCTATGGATACAGTAAAAACAACGATAACGATCAGCCTGCTTTTTTTTAGCACACTTTGTTGTAAGGCTCAAGATGCATTTTTCTCCAACTTCAATTACTCAAATGCGTTGGTCAATCCTGCGCAATCGGCTATTAGCGAAGACATCAATCTTCGGTTACTGCATAGGAGTCAATGGATGAATTTTGTGAAACCGTTCACTACATCTCAATTCGAAGGGTCTTTTCCTTTAAGGAAATCGGTTACAGGAGATAAATATGGTGCAATTGGCGTATCCTTTGTGAACGACCGTTTGGGAGACGGTGGATTCCTATCCACCAATCAGATCGGGCTGTCTTTTAGTTACAACTTCAAGTTAGGCGGTGGAAGCAGCTACCTTTCTGCTGGCCTGAAAGCCGGTTATTTTAATGGGGCAAGCTCGATCGATGGTGTTACAACCGGCTCTCAGTGGAACGGAGCAAATTTTGACCCGCAAGCAAATCTAGGAGAAGCTCTGTCCAATCCTATCGTTAAAGGTGTAGAAGTCACACCGGGGTTAATGTGGTATCAGAATGATTCCCTTGGAGATAATAAATATTATTTTGGTATTGCTGCATTCAATGTTCTTCAGCCGGAAACAGGAATAGTTGTTCAAGGATTCGGTTTGCCCGCACGATATACCGTTACCGGTGGTGCTCAATTTTTTGCGGGAAGCAGCTTTTCCATTGCCCCTAAACTTCTTATTATGCTTCAAGGCAATCAATCACAAGCTGTGTTTGGTTCGGACTGGATCTACCACCTGCAACGAACCAAAGACAAAAAAACTGCAATAGGGTTGTCAACAGCATATAGGCTGGGAGATTCGTTCATTGTCGGAGCCAAGTACCTGACCAATAGTATTGATATTGGAGTAAGCTACGACATTACTACGTCTAAATTAACCGAAGGCCTGAACACGTCTACGGGCAGTCTGGAAGTATTTTTAAACTATAAGATTGCCAGCAAGAAAAGTGCAAAACCATTTTTATACTCCATCGTAGTTTTTGATGATCTAACGAAAAAAGAACTACCGGCGAAGGTGAGCTACACTAGTCTGACAACAGGAGAGAAAGGGATAATTGTCGAAAACAAAGCGTCTGCAACATTCGACCTGCATTTGAAAGAAGAATACGCAATTTCTGTTGAAAAGGAAGGATATAAAACGCAAAACCTCAGCCTTAAGAATTCAAAGGAATATGAATACAAAGACACGGTGTTTCTAGCACGATCTGTGGTTAATTTTGACCTTGACATGCAGGTTTTTGACAAAGAAACCAATGAAGAAATAAGTGCAGCTGCTTTTCTTATAGATGAAAATGGCAATGAAAAGTTATTGGGAGAAGGTAGCCAAATAGCTACATCATTGGAAACAGGAGTCAATCACAAGCTTGTGGTCAGGGCTAACGGCTATGACGACAAAGAATTTGATGTTTCCTATGATAAGTTCGGAACCCTGAACAAATCCGTCTATCTGGATAAAAGTTTCATCGGCGCCTATTTAAAATTGAAGGTAATTGATGAAGACACAAAGAAAGAGTTAAAAGCAACCGTTATGGTAAGCGACATCACTGTTCCTTCAACGCCCATCAATGCACTGATGGTCATGAACGATTTCACCCCTAGCGAATACCCTTTAGGTATGAATAAGAAGTTTGAAATTCTCATAACCAAAGAAGGGTATTTTAACAATTCCATCAAACTTGAAGTGTTGAACGATGACCGAATCGAAAAGACCGTTGAACTTTCCGCTTTAGGCGTAGGTAAGAGTATAATTTTAGACGATCTTCTTTTCAAAACAGGTAAAGCAGAGCTGGATGAAAGATCTTACAGATTGCTCGATCAGCTTGTAGATTTCATGAATCAGAACGCTACATTGAAGATAGAAATAGGTGGGCACACGGATAATGTAGGTTCTAACAGTTACAATCAGAAGCTGTCTGAAGCGCGAGCAAAGTCTTCAGTAGAATATCTTGTCAGAAAAGGAATTTCAGGGGGAAGACTAAAGGCAAAAGGATATGGTGAGTCCAGTCCGATCGCAACGAATGACACAGATCCCGGTCGAATGAAAAACCGGAGAGTCGAGATGAAGGTTACGGGTAAATAATGCACATATTCCTGTCCATAGTGTTTTGCCTGACAGGATTCTTGTCTTTTTCTCAACTGCCCGGAAATATGTTTGGAGACACCGCCCATGCACCTTTCTACCACGGAGTTACTTCTGGAGACCCCTTAGCGAATCAGGTCATCATTTGGACTAAAATTACGTCTTCAGCATCATCTGAGAAGGTATTATGGGAGTTGTCCGTTTATCCAGACTTTTCCTGGATCAATCGGAGAGACTCGTTAGTTGTTGATTCATCTACTGATTTTACTGTTAAAGTGGATGTGTCAGGATTATCTCCAAGTACCATTTATTACTATAGGTTCAGAAACAGTTCAGGACTTACTTCTGCAATTGGAACTACCCGTACAGCGCCATTATCAACGGATGTTCTGTATCACTTGCGTTTTGCCGTAGTTTCTTGCTCAAGTATTTATTCCGGATTTTTTAACGGTTACAAACGCATCAGCGAACGAAATGATATCGACTTCGTTATGCATCTTGGTGACTACATCTATGATTTTGTAGACACAGATGAAGAAGTCAGAGTACCTACACCCTACCCTTCGGTTCCGACAAACCTACAAGAGTGGAGAGACAGGCATTCATATTACCTTTTGGATCCGGATCTAAGAGCTGCCAGACAAAGGCATCCATGGATCGCTATATGGGACAATCACGACCTTTCTAATATTGGAGATCCAGACTTTATTGCTTCACAACAAGCATTTTATGAATACCTTCCCGTTAGAGTTCCTGACGCAACCGATTCTTCTAAGCTTTGGCGTAAATTCTCCTATGGGGCGCTAATGGAGATATTCATGATCGACATGTATACAAAAAAGGACATTGATCTGATCACGCCCACAGATTATCACATACTCGGTTTAGAACAAGATTACTGGCTGAAGACTGAACTGGCTGTATCACCTTCCAGATGGAAGATAGTCGGAAATCAAAAAATGGTTGCCGGATGGTCTGTTATAGGCTTGCCAAGCTGGTTCCCTGGGGATGGCACTTATTTAACTACGAGTTCCTGGGATGGTTGGGATGTTGCTCGAGATGAGTTGCTTCTATACCTTAAAGACAACAGTATTAATAACGTAGTTTTCATGAGTGGAGACTCGCATGTAACATTGGTTGCGGATCTATCGGAGGATCCGTATGATTTAGGGACCTATAGCGGAAGTACTGGAGCAGGATCTATTGCCTGTGAGTTCCTACCCACCAGTTTAACTCGTGGCAATTTTGACGAGATGGGTATTTCAGCTTCTTTACTACCTCTGGCAACTGGGCTTAGTAATGCTGCTAATCCTAATCACGTACATTCTGAATTTGTAAGCCACGGATATGGAATTATTGATGTTAGTCCAGACACATTAATAGCTGAGCTCTGGTATTCGGATATATTAAATCAAACATCATCAGAGAATTTTAATGAGGGATACTACGTACTTAATGGCATGAACCACTGGGAAAGAAGCACACTAACTACACCATCGACACCAAAAGACACAATTTATCTATTATCAACTACTGTTAATGACCGTCCTCGAATTGTTGCTTTCCCGGTACCAGCAACGAATAAAATTAACCTTATCATCGAAGAGCCTCTAACCAACCAATACCCACTTCAAATAATCCGAGTCTACAATGTTTCAAATGGCAAGTTGGTCAAGACTTTTGAAATTGGTGGTTCTAAAAAATCGACTACTCTTGATGTATCTGATCTACCCTCCGGCAGTTTTATACTAGTTGCTTTTGATATTAGAAATGAAAAAGTAGAAAGTTTTCAGTTTATAAAGATGCGCCATTAAACTCGGTCAACAGCCTTATGAATAATAGTAAGAGATGTGATCTTTTCATAATCAAGACCTATTCTTTGAATGTCATCGTCTCCATCGTCATATTTCCAATTAACAATGATAGACGCACCGTTATCTGAAGCAGTTTCAAGACGCTTAAGAATCTGATAAACTGCAATTATTGATGAACTGGATAAATAATAAAAATGAAACTCGAACGTTTTCTTGCCCGTCAATTTTTGTGAATCCAACCAATCCGTCAATTGATTATAGAACTTCTTGGTATTCTCAGGAAATGATTTACCAGACATGTCCATTATTTCAGAATCTATATCCCAATTAACCTTTGGCGTGTTCTTGCCTTCTTCAATGTGTAGACTACTCATACATTCCTCCGATTGATCCATTTACAGTTAACGATCAATTTTAATCTCTATTGAAAAACAAGAAAGGCTATCATTAATGTCCTGCATATTAAAATTCAACTTGTTCTTCGACTTCATTGCCATGGTAATAAAGCCCAGACCTGCCCCACCTTTATTTGAGATAATTCCATTTGTCAGAACCTCCATATAGAGACTTTTCACCTGTTTTGCGTCATACGAGTTAATTTCTAACAGTCTATCCTGAATGACTTTTTTATTGGAGTTAAAGACCAGATTTGCAAGAGTAACTAGATATTCATTTTCGTCTTGGCCTATTAAAAGGAAAGAGGCTTGGTTCCCATCTTCGTCCTTCTCACCATGTAATCTGATATTTTGGAGTCCTTCAACCAAGATACTGAACATCCTTTTAACCGAGCCCTTTTTATCTCCTGCATCCAACATTGCTTCTTCAACTCCATTTGAAATTGAATTCACCAAATCCTGACTGAATTCACCGAAATGTGAAACAACAATCTTCTTATTCATAGAGATGTTGTAATTCCCGTAAATCTCTTGATAGCGTGAATTACATACCTCTAAAACATTATGTGAACCTTTGCTCATCAACGTAGGTCGACCATACTCGATCGACAATACCTCCTTTGTAAACGTTGCAAGATAAAAATAATCCGTAAAAATCAACCCATATAGTATCAAAAAAGAAAAGTGCTTTTTGGCAAAGTATTTGATAAAATTGCACTGCTAGGAATCATAAATTAAAGATTATTTATTCTCAGCTATGTCAATGGCTTTTATTATATTGATTACAGACCTTATTTTATTGAATGTATATGAAGCACGTTTTTAGCCTAACCGCACTCATCTTATTGCCCTTATTTTCATTTTGTGTTACAATAACTCTCGGAACAGGTGGAGGAACAAATTCCGGCACAACGTACCCTGCTCCATATGGCAATTGGTATTGGGGTGCAAAGCACCAATTGCTACTAACCGCATCTGAGTTAAGTTCTGCGGGCATGTCGGCTGGTGACATCAACAGCCTTGCTTTCAATGTGCAAACGGCCAATGGTAATCAACTTGAAGATTACACAATCGGCATAAAACACACTTCATCACCCACCGCGACAAGCTTTGAATCCGGTTTCACAACAGCCTATGGGCCCATCAATTACACCCCTTCCAGCGGATGGAACGTCCATACTTTCTCTGCACCTTTTTTCTGGGATGGTGTGCAAAATTTACTTATTGATGTTTGCTTTAACAACTCTTCATTTACCTCAAACGACATTGTATTCAATACATCGACCTCGTTCACATCTGTAGCTTATACCTTTCAAGACGCTTCAAATGTTTGTACTTCCCCGGGTTTTGTTCAAACTTCGAGCAACAGGCCTGACATTCAATTGGATTGGACAGAACCCGCCATACCTCCAACCGCTGAATTTACCGCATCGACATTGTTTTCATGCTCTGGCTCTATTTGCTTTTCTGATCTATCTACAAATTCTCCAACACAATGGCTCTGGGATTTTGGAGACGGTACGACAGACAATGTTCAGAATCCTTGTCATACTTACGCAAGCAACGGAACTTATACCATAACACTTACTGCTACCAATACATTTGGATCTGATAGTGAAATTAAAACCTCTTTCATTACAGTCAATCTTTCAGCTGCCACTCCGGTAACTACCTCATGCACCCCATCAACACTTATCGGGACATTGGGTTTTGGCATAACCAACGTACTCCTTAATACCATAAACAACAGTTCAGGAGATGGAAGTGAAGGCTACGGAGACTTTACCTGCCAGCAAACTACATTGTTTGCAGGTCAATCATACAATTTGGAAGTCGTTTTTACAGGCCCTACTACATTGAACGGCGCTGCATGGATCGACTACAATAACGATGGTGTATTGGATGATGTTACTGAAAAAATCGCTGTAACGAATGGAGGTATGAGCATCAATGAAACAGTAGTAATCCCGGCTTCTGCCGTGCTTAATCTCCCTTTAAGATTCAGAGTCAGTGCAGATTATGATTTTTTATCACCCCCGACTTCATGTTCAGATCTGGATTATGGGCAAGCTGAAGATTATACTGTGATCATCGAGCAAGACACCTCGCCCCCTGATGCTGCCTTCACATCAAATATCTTAGTTAGCTGCGATGGAGTTGTTACATTTCAGGATCTATCTACCAATATTCCTATCGCGTGGCTCTGGAACTTTGGCGATGGAGCAACTGACGTTGCACAAAATCCTACACATACATATACCGTCAGCGGAACGTATGATGTTACTTTGATCGCTTCCAATGCATTCGGTAATGATACTGAAGTCTCAATTGGATACATTACAGTAAACCTTGAAGACGTATTAACCTCAGCAAGTTGCACTCCTTCGACTCTGGGTTATTGCTGCGATTATGGTATTTATCGCGTGAAACTCAATACGATCAACAACTCCACACCTAACGGATCGGAGGGGTACCAGGATTATTCTTGTGAGCATAGTACTTCTATTGATGTTGATCTGAACTACTCTCTCCAAGTGAGAACAGGACCGAGTGTACAGGATACTAAAGTGTGGATAGATTATAATAATGACGGTAGCTTTGACGATGTTACTGAACTTGTAATGGATGCTCCCAGTCAAATTGATCCATCCATAATGTATAATCCGCCTTCTGGAATACCATTGCTGAACACTCCATTAAGGTTAAGGGTGATGAGCGATGTTGTTGGAGGAATTACAGATGCCTGTTCAGATCAGACTTTCGGACAAACCGAGGACTATGGGATCACATTCATTGACCCTTCATCTGTAAGTGAAGACCAGCCAAACCTGATACGGTTGTATCCTAATCCGGCAAATAATTTACTCAATATCAAATCTGTAAATGGACAATTCATAGATCAACTTACCATTATTGATGTTACAGGAAGAATTGTGGAGCATAAAGAAACAAGCAACAATTCTCTAGCTACTGACGTCTCACACTTGGTATCCGGACATTATTTTGTAGTTCTTCGTCTTGCTCAAGATAATATCGTCATCCCATTTATAAAACTTTAACTTCGAGCCTTGATGGTAAAAAGAATCTTAATCTGTGTAGCGTTTTTACTAGTTGGGTTAAATTCTAATGCAACCCATTTAATAGGTGGAAATCTGGGTTACGAATATATTGGTCCAGTTGTAGTAGGTGGAGTTACAAAATACAGGTATAAGATCATCCTAACAACATACACTAATTGCGGTCCTGATGCCAATCCTGCGTTTCAGATCGAGCCTGAAAGTGGCCCTTTATTTGTTGGGATTTATGAGCACGACGTAGCCGGTGTTCCACTTGGTGGAGTAGATAAGAATCTCGTTGATACAATTGGACTGGTTAGGGTAGACACTACAAAAATAACACCTGAGCTACCAACCAGCTGTACGGTAGGAGCAACAACTTGCATTTTTGAGGCCATATACGAAGGCTTCATAAATCTTGATCTGAACTTCACAGGTTATCACGTATTTTACGATAGGTGCTGTAGAAATGGCAGCATAGTGAATCTAACTACGCCAGGTGCAGAGGGGTTGGCATTCGATGCATATATTGGACCACCACTGGTGGGCAACAGCTCTCCTGTATTTACCGATGTGCCCATTCCCTTTTTGTGCGTTGGAGACACAACCAGTATTCTGAATACTGCCGTGGATCCGGATGGAGATCAGCTGGTTTATTCATTCGTTGATCCTTATGCCGGATTTAGTACACCTGGTGGGCCTGCACCTCTACCACCTGACCCTACGCTTGGTTGGACCATTCCAACGGTTACTTGGGGCGGTGGCTATAGTGCACTAGTTCCTTTTGGAGCGGGAGGCTATTCATTCTTAGATGGAGCAACAGGACTCACAGCTTATTACTCACCAAATATTGGAGATTATGTTGTAGCTGTGGAAATTACCGAGTACAATTCAAGCGGTAATATTGTTGGTATTACGAGGAGGGATCTTCAACTATTAGTTCTTAATTGCCCACCTAATCCTGCACCCAATATTGACCCTACCGCAGGAACAACTCTTAATAATTTTACTGTAGTTGAAGGAGAAACGTTGTGTTTTGATTTTGGCTTCAACGACCCCAATAATGACAGCGTAGTACTGACAGTTAATGGAGATATTTTTGATATCACCATTACTAATCCGCCTGCAACAATTGACACTCCGGCCGTAGGATTAGACACTGTATCGGCTCAGTTCTGCTGGACAACAGGATGTGGCCAAGCACAAACTCTGCCTTACCAGTTTTCTGCGAGTGCAACAGATGATGGTTGTCCGCCCAAAACAACCAACGAGGTGTACCTGATCACTGTTACACCCTACCCTTCTCCAGATACATTATTTGGACCGATCGTAATTTGTCAGGATGACACTGGAACCTACACTGCGGAACTGATCGTTGATGCAACATACAATTGGACAGTTACTGGAGGGACTGTGTTTTCTTCAAGCGGTAACCAGGTGACTATATTGTGGACTTCTCCCGGAACCGGAAATGTTTCTGTAACAGTTACAAGTCTGGCGAGCTGCGAATCTCTGCCGATCGACCTAGACGTAACTGTGATCGCATCCCCTTCAGTTGATGCAGGAGGTAATCAGTTCATTTGTGATGGAGATTCCGTCCAACTGGGAGGAAGTCCCACCGGTCCGATTGGAGCCAATTACTCTTGGGACCCTAACACAAATATTGATGATAATACACTATCAAATCCATTCGTCTTTCCGTCGTCAACTACTGATTATATAGTTGTTGTAGATGTAGGAGGAGTTTGTGACGGCAGAGATACCGTAACCGTAACTGTTGGGACAATAGCGATGGATGCCGGTTTGGATTCAACCATATGCTTCGGGGATAGCCTACAGCTCCAGGCAACAGGAGGAGTAACTTATTCATGGACACCAACGACAGGTCTCTCGGATCCTGCCATAGCTGATCCAATTGCAATTCCAATTGTAACGACTACTTACTATGTTGATATTGCTGACGCAACCAGCTGTTCGGGTGTTGATTCTGTGGTGATAACCGTTACCCCACTGCCAACAATTGCCATTACAAGTGACACAACAATATGTGAAGGCGATTGCGCTCAACTGTCAGCAACTGGTGGAGGAGGTTACGATTGGTCACCTGCATTAGGATTATCCGACCCGACCATTACAAACCCAATAGCATGTGTAACAAGCAACGAAACATTTCAAGTAGTTGTTAATAATTCAGGCTGTGAAGACTCAGCTTTAGTTACTATTACAGTTAATCCGGCACCTATCGCTGTTGCTGGAAATGACACCTCGGTTTGTGAAAATGATTGTGCGCTGCTTAACGGTAGCGGAGGCTTAAGCTATGACTGGGCTCCTGGTGGAAGTCTAAGCGATCCAACTCTTGAGGACCCGTCAGCTTGCCCTGTAGCAAGCACTGATTATGAACTGACTGTAACGGACATTAACGGTTGCACCGATATAGACTCCGTAAGTGTAATCGTGAATACGCTTCCATCTGTTGACGCCGGAAATGATATAGATCTGTGCATTGGATCAGATACAACATTAAATGCGTCCGGTGCAAGTACTTATTTATGGTCCCCCATAACCGACCTTTCAGACCCTTCTATATTCAATCCAATTGCATCACCGACAACCACAACGGCCTACACCGTTACGGGTACTGATCTCAATAATTGCTCAAACACAAGCAGCGTTACGATTACTGTTAACTCACTACCAACAGTAACAGTCTCTAATGACACAACCATCTGCTTGAACGATTCCATACCATTATTAGCGGGTGGAGGAATAACCTATCAATGGTCACCCGGTACTGGTTTGAGTAATGCAAATATCTCAAGCCCAAATGCATCTCCTTTGACCAATACTTCCTACACCGTAGTAGTTGAAAATGGAAATGGATGTATAGACTCCGGACAAGTTAATATTGCAATTTTGTCTCTGCCAGTTGTTGTCGCCGGCCCGGATACTGCGATCTGTATTAATGAATGTTCAAACTTAATAGCGTCAGGCGCTGGAAGTTATACATGGTTGCCGGCCGCGGGACTTTCAGACCCTTCAATCTCTAACCCGATCGCATGCCCTACTTTAACTAGCCAGTACATTGTAGAAGGAACTGACGGAAGCGGGTGTCGAAATACAGATACGGTTGATGTCGTGATCAATGCATTGCCATTAGTTGAGGCAGGAAACGACACCTCAATGTGCAGTACAGATAGTGTTCAATTAAACGCATCAGGCGCCAATAGTTATGTTTGGACACCACCAGCTGACCTATCCGACGCTTCAATTGCAAATCCTTTCGCAAGTCCATCGTCTACCAGCATGTATTACGTTTCAGGTACAGACGTAAATGGTTGTCAAAATGTTGATAGTTTAACCATAAGTGTAAATTCATTGCCGTTAATATCGGTCTCAAATGACACAACTATTTGCGATGGCGATTCAGCTCAGCTGATTGCTAGTGGAGGAACGATTTATTCATGGACGCCTGCAATCGGATTGACAGACCCAAATATTGCCAATCCAATTTCCGGTGCTGCTACCACATCAAATTACACGGTTCATGTCATCGACGGTTTCGGATGTGAGGACTCTGCAACAGCAGTAATAACTGTCAATTCTCTTCCTACTATTTTTGCTGGAAATGATGAAGATATATGCTTGAACGACACCGCTGCTATTGCTGCTTCGGGAGGATTGACATACAATTGGACTCCAACCGACAGCCTCTCAGATCCAACCATAGGCAATCCAATGGCGTGGCCATTAGACAGTACGCAGTACATCGTGTCCGGGACAGATGGTAACGGCTGTTCTAATACAGATACTATAGAAATAAATGTCTTGTCGCTACCAGCCGTAGATGCAGGTGACGATCTATGGGTATGCCCCGGGGACAGCGTTCAAATTATAGCAACAGGCACAGGTACATTTATATGGTCTCCAATAACGGGCTTAAGTAACGCAACGATCAGTGATCCCATGGCTGCGCCTGCTGACACCTCGGATTATATCGTTACACTAACCGGCGGATCATCCTGCAGTAATTCTGATACAATTACCCTGTTTGTTAACGCAGCTGTGCCTTCTGAAGCCGGTCCTGATTCAACAATCTGTTCCGGAGACACCATACAGATAGGAGGAAACCCGTCTTCGATCCCTGGTTCTTTTTATTCCTGGACACCAACAGCTGGATTGAACGATCCTACAGTTGCCAATCCACTTGCTTTTCCATTAATAACAACTACTTATTTCTTAAATACCACCAACGATACCTGTTCGGGAATTGACTCCGTTACTATTTTCGTAAATGCTCTACCTCCGGCTGATGCTGGAACTATGGCCCAAATATGCATTGGAGATACTGCTCAGCTAACAGCATCCGGCGGAGTAAATTACTCCTGGTTTCCTTTGGACAGCTTATCTGACCCTAACATTGAAGACCCCTTCGCTTGGCCTTTAGACACTACACTTTATACAGTACAGGTTACAGACACGAACGGATGTATTGCTGTTGATTCTGTGCAATTAGTAATTAACCCTTTACCTTCTGCCAATGCAGGAAATGACACAACCATTTGTTTGGGTGATACTGTTCAGCTAAACGCATCAGGAGGCAATGTTTACATTTGGACACCCAGCACAAATTTAAGTGACCCAGCTATTTCCAATCCTCTTGCATTTCCCACAGCTACATCAAGTTACATTGTAAATGTAACAGACAGTAACCTATGCATTTCTGAGGATACTCTACAGGTAACTATTTCGATACCCGCTCCGGTAGATGCCGGCGTTGACACCGCCATTTGTTTCTCGGATTCCATACAGTTTTCAGCTTCAGGCACATTGACTTACATATGGACACCTGTGGACTCACTTTCAGATCCCAATGTGTCAGATCCGATTGCTTTCCCATTGGATACGACGGTTTATTTTGTAACGGGCACGGACGCCGCAGGTTGTTCATCTACAGATTCGTTAACAGTCGTAATCAATCCACTACCCAATGTACAAGCGGGAGTTGATTCTGCTATCTGCATAGGCGATACAATCCAATTACAGGCAACAGGCGGTTTGAACTATTCCTGGACACCCAGTGCTACTTTAAACGACCCACTAATAGCTAACCCTTTAGCCTCTCCCATTGTTTCAACACAGTACATTTTATCGGTTAGCGATACCAACACATGTACAAATACGGATTCAATAACAGTAGCTGTGAACGATCTTCCTCCTGCATTTGCCGGTGCAAACGTAGCTATTTGTAGTGGCGATACTATTCAATTAGGTGCTTCAGGAGGAATCACGTATCAATGGACGCCTACTGAGTTTCTTGACGACCCTGGCGTATTTGATCCCAACGCATTTCCGGATACTACCACCGAATTTATTGTGTTAGTTACTGATACAAATTCGTGTTCGGCATATGACACCCTGGAAATCTCGATCTTCAATATTTCGGTTACACCACAAGACACCACTATATGCTCAGGTGATAGTGTACAACTAAACGTAAATGGCCCCAATGTAACCAGCTATCTGTGGTCACCGGCTTCCGGACTTTCCGATCCAACGATCGCAAACCCAATGGCTGCACCGAATACAACAACAGTTTATACTGTAGTTCTTGACGATGTAAGTGGATGTTCTGATTCTGCTTCAGCTACCATAAATGTTCAGGAATCACCAATTCCGTCATTCTCCACAGTAATTGAAGCAGGATGTGATGGAATTATTGTTGAATTCACGAATACCAGCTCCTTAGCAGACAGTTACCTCTGGCTATTCGGGGATGGTTCATCGACCATAGAAGAAAATCCTACGCATACGTTCAATTATGGCAGTTCTTTCAATGCTACATTGGTCGCTTATAGCCTGACGGGTTGTTCAGATAGCACAAGTTTTTCCGGATCGGCAGGTAACTTTGAGGATTATTATTCCATTGAGATCCCTAATGTGTTCACACCAAATGGGGATGGCCAAAATGACCAATTTGTGGTTAGTATTGCTGGAAAATTATTTGAATGTATTGATATGAGGATATACAATAGATGGGGACAGATTCTGTTTATTTCTACAGGCAACAATCTAACCTGGGATGGTAGAAATATGTCAGGTGAAAAAGCACCTCAAGGATCCTATTTCTACACCATTAAGATCAAAGAGTTCGAATACAACGGACACATAACAATTTTCGAATAATTAAGCACAGGGAAATATTCCTTAACGCAATGATTAATCTCTATGCGAATGAGATTAATTTTTCTTCAAGAACTTTAATTTTCGCTTTTGCGTCAGACTGTTTTTTCAATTCGTTGTCAATGACTTGTTTAGGAGCACCGTTTACAAAACGTTCATTTGATAGCTTTTTTTCAACTCCCGTTAAAAAGCCTCTTGTATAGTTCAATTCTTCCTTGATCTTTGCTACTTCAGCATCAATATCAATATCATCATTAAAAGGAATAAAATATTCATTACTCTTGACCACAAATGAAAATGCGTTTTCTGCCTTTTCCGTGATATATGAGACGGAGGACAGATTTCCAAGTTTTGCGATCACTGAATCAAATTCTCTATTGAACGGCTCATTTTCTTTTACCTTAAGCTCAAGAAGTACCTTATTGGCAATGTTCTTCTCCTTGCGCAAATTTCTAATATTACTTACGATGTCCTCTGCCTTTGATAAATCATTCAATATTGTATCGTCAGCAGTATCCATCTCCGGCCAACGTGCAACAATCACACAATCGTCAGCCTCTCTTTCTTTGATAAGATGCCACACTTCCTCGGCAATAAATGGGGTAAATGGATGAATCATCTTGAGGATAGTTTCAAAGAAATCTAACGTCTGATCGTAAGTGGCTTGATCAATTGGCTGCTGGTAGCCCGGTTTGATTATCTCTAAATACAAAGAGCAGAAATCATCCCAAACGAATTTATATGTTGTCATCAAGGCCTCTGATATCCTGAATTTGTCATACTGCACATTCAAGTCCGAAATGGTCTTTGAAATTTTTGAATTCATCCATCGCCCTGCGATATCAGCCGATGCAGGTTGATCAAAGTCTTTAATTTCCCAAGATGTTATTAACCGAAATGCATTCCAAAGCTTATTGGTAAAGTTTCTTCCCTGCTCGCATTGTGCACTATCAAATGGAAGGTCATTTCCAGCAGGAGAGCTTAAGAGCATACCTACCCTCACACCATCCGCACCATATTTACCGATTAGCTCCAACGGATCTGGTGAATTACCCAAAGATTTAGACATTTTTCTACCTAGTTTATCTCTAACAATTCCAGTATAATAAACATTCTTAAAAGGCTGATCCGCCTTATATTCATATCCAGCAATTATCATTCGTGCTACCCAAAAGAACATGATCTCCGGAGCAGTTACAAGGTCGTTGGTTGGATAATAGTACTCCAATTCGGACTGATCCGCACCTTCCTTAAATCCATTAAAAACCGAAATAGGCCAAAGCCAAGAGCTGAACCAGGTATCTAATACATCCTCATCTTGCTTTAAATCATCCGTTGTCAACTCGGAATTACCTGATTTATCTTTCGCTAGAGTGAGCGCTGATTCTATCGTCTTAGCAACTACAAAATCCTTAGGCCCATTACCATAGTAATACGCAGGAATTTGATGTCCCCACCATAATTGACGAGAAACGCACCAATCTTTGATGTTCTCCATCCAATGTCTATAAGCGTTCTTGAACTTAGCAGGATGGAACTGAATGGAATCATTCATTACATTGTTCAGTGCCGGTTTTGATAGTTCTTCCATAGCACAGAACCATTGCAAAGACAGTTTTGGTTCAATAACCGCATCTGTTCTTTCCGAAAAACCGATCTTATTAATATGATCTTCCGATTTGACCAGGTATCCTTGTTCTTCCAGATCCACTGCAATCAGTTTTCTTGCATTAAAGCGGTCCTCCCCAATATACAACTGTGCCAGATCATTCAAAGTACCGTCATCAGCCAAAATATTGATGGTCTCCAGATTGTATTTCAAACTCAATTCATAATCATTAGGGTCATGTGCCGGGGTCACCTTCAGACACCCGGTACCAAATTCCTGATCTACGTATTCATCGAAAATGATAGGGATCTCTCTATTGATCAGTGGTACAAGTGCATTTTTTCCCTTTAGGTGCATGTACCGATTATCGTTTGGGTTGACACAAATAGCCGAATCACCCAATATGGTTTCAGGTCGTGTTGTGGCTATTGTAATCCAGTCGTCATCAACAGAATCTACCTTATAGCGCACATAGTAAAGCTTTGAGTTAACCTCTTTATGATTTACTTCCTCGTCTGAAAGAGCAGTTAACGCGACCGGATCCCAATTGATCATTCGAACTCCTCTATAAATTTTACCTTTGTCGAACAGATCAATAAAAACGTCCAGGACACTATCATAATAGTCCCTGTCCATGGTAAATCGGGTTCTATCCCAATCACAGGAGGCACCCAGTTTCTTGAGCTGTTCCAGGATGATCCCACCGTGTTTTTCAGTCCAATCCCAGGCATGTTGCAGGAACTGGTCTCTGGTCAGATCAGTTTTGTTGATTCCATCCTTCTTTAACTTCGCTACTACCTTGGCTTCTGTTGCTATAGATGCATGATCAGTACCAGGCACCCAGCAAGCATTCTTACCTAGCATTCTAGCCCTTCTTACAAGTACATCCTGAATTGTATTATTCAGCATATGTCCCA
>Ga0206681_10000606_pt1 | contig 18724 bp, 19 predicted proteins | sample M150012015metaG_FD_161048 | JGI IMG/M metagenome (GOLD analysis project Ga0206681, IMG submission 161048) | Ammonia-oxidizing marine archaeal communities from Monterey Bay, California, United States - M1 500m 12015 | ecosystem: Environmental > Aquatic > Marine > Intertidal zone | place: USA...
ACTCTCTTGGGCTTGTAACCGTTGAACAAGAAGTGATCGAATCTATACGAGCTGACACAAAATTCCATGAAAAAGGCATTTATTCTCAAGATCTTTATGAGAAAAGATTGCGCTTAGAGGGTTATGAGTCAACTAGAATCTACTTTGATGAGCAGTCTGAGCAATTAAGACGTGACCAACTTACTAGCAACCTAACACAATCTGCACTGATCACCAGTGTTCAATCAGATCAGTTAAATACGCTAGCCGCGCAAGAGCGAGAGGTTGCTTATATTGCATTTAATACTGCTGACTTTGTAAATAAAATTGCAATTGATGGTGTTCAAGTTTCCCAGTATTACAATGACAATCTTGCAAATTTTGTGTCGTCTCCTCAAGTTAAAGTCAATTACATTGAGTTGTCACGTAGTGATGTTGCCGTGCCGGAGGATGCAGATGAGGAGATGTTATTGTCTCTTTATGATGATGAACAACAGCGTTTCGCTGTCGACGAGACAAGAAAAGTGCAACACATCCTTGTTAATTCTGAAGAAGAGGCCTCTTTAATTCTTGAGCAAATAAATTCTGGCGCTGACTTTTTTGAAATGGCTAAGGAGCACTCAATTGACTATTCCACAAATAATGTGGGCGGTGATTTGGGCTACTTCGAGCGTGAGCGTATGGTGCCAGAGTTTGACAAGGTGGTCTTTGACCTGAATGCTGGAGAGACCAGTGACGTGGTTAAGACACAATTTGGTTATCACATTATTCGAGTGAATGATATTGCTGAGGCCAATGTGAAATCATTTGTCGACGTTAGGGATGAATTGCAGGAGATATACAAAGACAAAGCCATTACAAACGAGCTTTACAGCTTGCAAACAGAATTGGCCAGCTTGGCTTATGAAGAGCCAATTGATATTGTCGCCAATCAGTTTGGTCTTAAGCTGCAGTCTTCTGAGTTTTTCTCTGCCACGAGTACCGCCTATGATGCGGTATTTGTAAAGGCCGCCTATAGCGATATAGTACTTGGCGGCGATAATTCAGACGTGCTTGAAATAGGCGCTAAGTTTGTCGTATTAAGCTTGACTGATCAACAGCCTGAGAACCAAAAAGAACTGGATGAGGTTTATGCCGATGTAGAGGCGACATTGAAGACGATTGAGGCGAAAGTTGTTATTGCCGCCCTAGCTAAAGAGATTTCTGATGAGCTTTCAAGCGGCAGTCATTCAAATGCAAATTCATTAATCAGTGATAACGGCCTTGAGTGGAAAGAAGAAGGATGGATTGGCAGAAGAACTGAGATGCCATTTGGCGTTGCTGTTGCAGCTTATAAGATGCCAACACCAGTCGATTCGAATGCATCCTACATTGCTCAAAACATGGATGGTGTGACCACCGTATTGGTTAGAGTGAGTGGTGTAAGATTGGCTGAAAAGGGTGAAGCGGGCTGGCCTGTGGTGCAGTCGTTCGAAACAATGAACGAATGGACTGCCAGTTTGATTAGGAGCCTTAGAGAGACGGCCGAGGCGTCGGGCGATATCCGCATATTCTCTGAATTGCTATAAAATATACGCCTTTTGCGTGTGAATATCAAATAAAAAACCCCGATATAATCGGGGTTTTTTTTAGGTTGTTACCTAGTAGTGTGCCTACATCGGGCCTGCGTCATAAAAACTGTAGCCCGCGTCGACATAAGTCACTTCGCCAGTAATGCCAGAGGCGAGGTCAGAGCATAGGAATGCGGCCGAATTACCGACCTCAGCAATCGTTACGTTACGCTTAAGTGCAGAGCTGCGTGCAGCGTAATCAAGCAAACCACCAAAGTCCTTAATGCCACTTGCCGCAAGAGTTTTAATTGGCCCAGCTGAAATTGCATTAACACGAATGCCTTTTTCCTCACCAAGAGCAACAGCCATATAGCGGACATTGGCTTCAAGTGAGGCTTTGGCAACACCCATAATATTGTAATTCGGGATAGCCCTTATAGCGCCAAGATAGCTAAGTGTCAACAGGGCGCCGTTATCATTAAGCATTGGTAATGCCTCTTTTGCAAGTGCAGTAAAACTGTATGAGCTGATCTCATGAGCGCTGGCAAAATTTTCCCTAGTGGTGGCCTCGACATAATTACCGTCTAAAGCTTCACGAGGAGCGTGGGCAACGGAGTGTACTAAAATATCGAATGAATCCCACGATTGTTTTAGCTCAGAAAAAGTTTGCTGAATGCCCTCATCAGTGCCGACATCACAAGGAATAACAATAGACGAGTTACAAACAACAGCGCATTTATCAACGCGTTTTTTTAGTTTCTCGGTTTGGTAAGTTAGTGCGATTTCACAGCCTTGTTCGGCCATTGCTTCAGCAATACCCCATGCAATTGATCGATTTGAAGCAACACCGACAATAAGCGCTCTTTTGCCTGTTAAAAAACCCATATTTTCTCCAGAATATTTATAATTTGTATGATGTTGAATTATATGCTGCGTAAGCAGTATTTTCCACGAAATTTGCACCTTGGGCTGCAAACACACTCCTGCATAGTTTCAAGGTGAACCACTGAATGATAATTATATGAAACACAAAATTTACTACTATTCTTGCTTAGGTTTGCTTGTGCTCGATCAGCTTTCTAAGCAGATTATTGCCTCAAGCTTCTCTTTAGGCGAGTCGCATGGTGTCACCTCGTTTTTCAGTTGGACATACGTACAAAACAGCGGTGCAGCCTTTAGTCTATTGGCGGAAAGTGGCGATATGCAGCGTTATTTTCTATTAAGTCTTTCACTTATTGCTTCGCTTGTTTTGATTGTTTGGATGCACAAGACAAGACTGTTCTTGCGCCAAAGACTGCTTGGCCAGTCAATTTTGCTTGCGGGTGCCGTGGGCAACTTGATCGATAGGGCGCTTTACGGTGCAGTTATTGATTTTATCGATTTGCATTATGGAGGATTCTACTGGCCAGTTTTCAATCTTGCAGACAGTTTTATTTTCATCGGTGTTGCTCTGTTGTTGTTTGAGGGCCGACAAACAAATGTCAGTAGTGAATCTTAATGGTTTAGCGATTATGCCAAGGTATTTCATAACTGGTAGAATAGTGTTTTTTTCAAAACATTTCTCTTTATGAACAAGGTATTTTCATTCGCACTAATGTTGTTAATCGGCGGCGCGGCCAGCGCAGATTTATTTAAGGTCTCTAAAAAAGGAGAGACGCTTGAGTCGGACAAAACCAAGTGGGCTTGTGTTTTGGATGGAGATTCGAATCTATACTGGGAAGTGAAAAGCGCCAAAGAGGGTTTGCAATATGCACACAACACCTACACTTGGTTTGACGGTGAAAGCGGTGAAGAAGATGGCGATTATTCACGTCATTGTTATTGGGCAGAGAATTGTAATACGCTAGCTTATGTTAGGGCAATTAATATGGAATCACTTTGTTCGTTTACCGATTGGCGCCTACCTAGCGTTGACGAACTAAAAACACTGGTTGATTACTATGGGGACGCCGATGCTCTAATTGATGTGGCTTTTTTTCCGAACACCCAAGCCGATACTTATTGGACATCGACCACGGTGGAAAATAATGAGTTTGTTGCCTACGAAGTGCCTTTTTCCTACGGCGGCTCAGTCGCTAGAGACAAGTACTTCGACACCTATATTCGATTAGTGAGAAGCGGTGCAGAACAGGTCGATTGACGAGGTCTTGCTGGAGTCATACTCTGACGATATTCCCGCTTTTCTAAAAAAAATATTCGCCGCAAGGTCGCTGAAAGAATCCGATCTATCTTTGAGCTTGTCTGACTTACTTAGACCAAACTTTTCTCAATTGAATGCAGCGATTGAGTTGTTGGAATCGGCGATTAAGCTTGATAAGCGCATTCTCATTGTGGGTGATTTTGATGCCGACGGTGCAACGGCCAGTGCAGTTGCTGTTAAGGCGTTGCGTTTAATGGGAGCGAAAGAGGTTGATTTTCTTGTGCCTAATCGTTTTAAGCACGGTTATGGGCTGAGCTCTGAGATTGTCACTGAGGCCAAAAGAGAGAAAGATCCTGATTTAATCATTACCGTTGATAACGGTATTTCCAGTAATGAAGGCACGCAGTTGGCACGCTCATTTGATATTGATGTCATTATTACCGATCACCACTTACCGAGCCACGAATTACCCATGGCAAACGCCATCATTAATCCCAATATGAGGGGTTGTGACTTCCCGTCAAAAAATTTAGCAGGCGTGGGTGTTTGTTTTTATTTGTTTTCAGCCTTAAAAACCCATCTTGAAAAAACGAATTATTTTGGCGTAAGAAATATACCCGTCCCTGATCTTCGCGAAGTGTTGGATTTGGTGGCTTTGGGTACAGTTGCAGATGTGGTGAAATTGGATAGAAATAACCGAATATTGATTAAAGAGGGAATTGAACGAATTCGCCAGAAAAGATGCTCTAAAGGCATTCTGGCTATTCTGGAGTTAACCAAACGACCGGTGGAGACGCTGCAAGCGTCAGACTTGGGCTTTTCTGTTGCACCGAGAATTAACGCTGCAGGACGACTGAGTGATATCTCTCAAGGCATTCGTTGCCTGCTTTCCGAGGATATCAATGATGCCAGGCGTTACGCTGCTACCCTCGAGGATTTCAACAAGAAAAGACGTCAAGAGCAAGAGAAAATGCAAGCCGAGGCGAATGCTGTTGTTGCGAAGCAAAACATTGGTGAAAAGCCCTTTGCCATTAGTTTGTTTGACAAAGAGTGGCACGAAGGGATTGTTGGTATTGTTGCTGGCAAAATCAAAGAAGATTATCAGTGCCCGTGTGCAATTTTTGCCAAGTCTGGCGAACTACTGAAAGGCTCTATTCGCTCCATCTCCGAAGTTCATGTGAAAGATTTGCTTGATATAATGGACAGGGACAGCCCGGGGTTGATTGAGAAATTTGGCGGGCATGCGATGGCGGCAGGTCTCACCATTAGGCCTGAAAATTTTGAGGTATTCCAACAAGGATTCTCTGAGGCTGTTAATAGGCATTTAAACGGCGAAAAACCGAGCATTGAATTATTGACCGACGGCGTCCTGGATGTTGGTGAGATGACACTAGCCAATGCTCGAGCTTTGCAATCCGCCGGACCTTGGGGGCAAGGCTTTGAAGAGCCGATCTTTTATGGCGATTTTGAATTGGTTGAGCAGAGAATCGTTGGTGAAAAACACCTTAAATGCACATTAAAAAAAGTGGGTGACTCTCGAATTTTTGAGGGCATTGCTTTTTTTCAAGACAAACTCAAAGACAAAAAAGCTCAAATCGCATACAGGCTCAACGTCAACCATTTTCGCGGTGTTGACTCCTTGCAGTTAATGATTCAATCGATAGAGCGGCGTTCTGCTTAATTTTTTTCGGGAACAGTGCCGAGTATTACTTCATTGCCCACGCCCGGCTTGGAAGGCACATTGAGTGCTAGGGCCAAGGAAATAATAGCCATAGCAGCGCCAGCATAAAAAACGAACTGATACGATTGAAGCCAGATTACGCCAAAAGTAACGGGTATAAAAACCGCGGCAATATGATTAATGGTAAATGACACCCCTGCACTAGAGGCAAAATCTGCCGGGTCGGCAATTTTTTGGAAGTACGTTTTCTGGGCAATGGCCATGGCGAAAAAGAAGTGATCAATTAGGTACAGACCCACAGCAATCATCGGATCTTGGGTTATTGCGTAACCTATAAAAACAACGATCAAGCCAAGGTATTCTATTATCAAAGCTTTGCGCTCACCAATATTGCCAATAAGCCGCCCAATTCGAGGGGCTAGTGGAATTTTAATCAAGGCATTCAATAGAAAGAGTGTTGATATTTCAGCGACACTAAAGCCAAACTTTTCAACCATTAAGAAGCCGGCAAATACAACAAAGATTTGCCTTCTAGCGCCACCCATAAACTGCAAAGCGTAATAGAGCCAATAGCGGCGTCTTAAGACGATTTTCTTGGTTTGTTCGACGTGCTGTGGTAGTTCATCAAAATAGCGCCAACAGAATAATGCGATTAGAATGGTAATGCAGCCACCCGCCAAATAAACCCAAAGGTAATCCAGTCCGACAAATTCAAATAATAGCCACACCGCACCAAAAGCGACTATCGATGCCGCGGAGCGAGTGGCGATGATTTTTCCGAAAAATTCAGCACTCTTGTCTTTATCGATCCATTGCAGTGTTAGGGAGTTAGAAATGGTTTCAAGGTAATGAAAGCCGATTGACATAAGAACAGTAGTGGCGTAGAAGGCTGTATTGGTTGGCAGAAAGCCTGTGAACGCAGTGCCAATTCCTAATAAAATGAGAGAAACAAAAGCCATCTTTTGTTCTTTTATGAAAAGCAATACAAAGACAATCGTGAAAGCTAAGAATCCTGGTATCTCTCTAAGACTTTGGAGGATACCCATTTCCGAGCCGTCAAAGCCAACTTTCTCGATGGCAAAATTATTGAGTAGGTTAAGCCAAATAGCAAAGCTCATGGAGCAGCCAACTGTTATTAACAGTATCAATAGTTCACCCGATTTTCGGTTCATCTTCATCGCCCAACAATATACCTTGAAATTGCAATATGAATCATCAGCTTAAAGTCTTAATTTTGCTGAGATATTTAAGCTCTGCAAGGTAAAATAACGCTTTTGTTTTTGATTTATTGGTTATGCCAAACATTACACTGCCAGACGGTACAGTAAAAACTTTTGATCAGCCACTAAGCGTTTTAGAGGTTGCCGCATCCATTGGTTCAGGTCTAAAAAAAGCAACATTGGCAGGTGAAGTGAATGGTGAACTCGTTGACGCCTCTCACATTATTGCGCAGGATGCGAGCTTGGCCATAATTACTGGAAAAGACGAGCAAGCGCTTGAAGTGATTCGCCACTCGACAGCACACCTCTTAGCACAAGCTACCCAACAACTTTACCCTGATGCACAAGTTACGATTGGCCCGGTTATTGACAAAGGCTTTTATTACGATTTCGCCTATAAAGACGGCTTCTCAGAGCAAGATTTAGCAAAAATTGAAAAAAAAATGAATGCCATCGTCAAGCAAAATTTGTCGATTGAGCGGGTCGAAATGTCAAGAAATGAAGCGATCGCCTTATTCAAATCAAAGGGCGAAGATTACAAGGCTGAAATTATCGCCTCTATTCCAGAAGATGAAGCACTTTCCTTGTACAAACAAGGGGATTTTATTGATCTTTGTCGTGGCCCCCATGTGCCTTCAACGAGCAAACTTAAGGCTTTTAAATTAATGAGTTTGGCAGGCGCCTATTGGCGCGGTGACTCTAACAATGAAATGCTACAGCGTGTGTATGGCACTGCTTGGGAAAACAAAGCCGATCTTGAAGACTATCTGCATAAGCTGGAAGAGGCGCAAAAAAGAGATCACCGTAAAATTGGTAAAACTCAAAACCTTTTTCACACTCAGGAAGAGGCGCCTGGCATGGTGTTTTGGCACCCGAAAGGCTGGACGCTGTATCAAATTATTGAGCAGCATATGCGCCAAGTCTTTACCAACAATGACTATCTTGAGGTGAATACACCGCAAGTGATTGATCGCAAACTTTGGGAAAAATCGGGTCATTGGGACAAATTTGGTGATGCGATGTTTACCACCAGCAGTGAAAATCGTGATTACGCGATTAAGCCGATGAATTGTCCTGCCCATATTCAGATTTATAATCAAGGCCTCAAGTCTTACCGTGACTTGCCAATGCGCTTGGCGGAATTTGGCTCGTGCCACCGTAATGAGCCGTCGGGAACATTGCACGGTATTATGCGTGTGCGTAATTTTGTTCAAGACGACGGTCATATTTTTTGTACCAGCGAGCAAGTACAAAGCGAAGTGTCCGAATTTATTGATTTGACGTTTAGTGTTTATGAGCATTTTGGCTTTGACAATGTTGATATTAAACTCTCAACTCGCCCAGAAAAACGCGTGGGTTCCGATGCGGTTTGGGATAAAGCTGAGGCGGCACTTGCTGAAGCACTTGACGCCAAAGGGATTGACTGGGAGTTGCAAGAAGGTGAGGGCGCTTTTTACGGTCCTAAAATTGAATTTGTACTGAAAGATTGCTTAGATAGAGAGTGGCAGTGCGGCACTTTACAGGTTGATTTTTCAATGCCAGAGCGTCTCGATGCGCAATATATTGCAGAAGATGGCTCAAAGCAAACACCAGTGATGTTGCATCGTGCAATTGTTGGCTCGTTGGAAAGATTTGTCGGTATTTTGATCGAACATTACGAAGGTTCTTTTCCTTCGTGGCTCGCCCCAATTCAGGCTGTTATTTTGAATATTTCGGAAAAACAGAGCGATTTTGTTGCCGATATAGAACAAAAGCTAAAAAAACAAGGACTTAGAGTCATTTCAGACTTGCGAAATGAGAAGATAGGCTTTAAAATACGCGAGCACTCAATGCAGCGCTATCCGTATATCTTGGTCGTAGGTGGTCGAGAAATGGAGAATGGCGAAGTTGCCGTGCGCAAACGTGGCGGTGAAGACTTAGGTTCGATGTCTGTCGAAGCGTTTGTAGAATTAATAAACCAGGAGTAATTATTAAAAGACCACATAAGATAACCACGCGAATTAACCACCACATTAAAGTACCACAAATACGTGTAATTGGTAGCGAGGGCGAGCAGGTTGGCATTATTAGTACTAGCCAAGCGAAAGAAATGGCGAGTGATGCCGGATTGGATTTAGTAGAAGTTTCTCCAAACGCTGAACCCCCTGTTTGTAAAATCATGGACTTTGGTAAGTTTCAGTACGAGCAAAAGAAGCAACAAAACGAAGCCAAAAAGAAGCAAAAGAAGACACAACTTAAAACCATAAAGTATCGTCCTGGCACTGAAGAGGGCGATTATCAAATTAAATTTAGAAATTTGATTAAGTTCTTGGAAAATGGTGACAAAGTTAAGGTAAGTATTTGGTTCCGTGGTCGCGAAATGCAACACCGTGAACTGGGCATGAAAATGCTTGATAGAATTGAGAAGGATTGTGAAGAATTTGCCAATGTTGAACAGAAGGCAAAAATGGAGGGTCGTCAGCTAGGCATGATGCTGGCACCCAAATCAAAGAAGTAAGGCGATACAAATTAATTCTCAACCATCTTGGTTGATTGTTAAATAAGTATTCTTACTTGAGTAATATAAAAGCCTGATAGGGCAAGGAGTAAATTATGCCGAAGTTAAAAACCAATAGAGGTGCTGCAAAGCGCTTCAAAAAAACCGCTAGTGGCGGTTATAAATGTAAACACTCGCACTTACGTCATATCTTGACTAAGAAGAGTACTTCTAGAAAGCGTGCACTTCGTGCCGCCGATACCGTTGAGAAGGTAGACGTCCCAATGGTTAGAAAAATGTTACCTTACAGCTAATCTAGGAGTATACCCATGGCAAGAGTTTCAAGAGGTGTGCAAGCGCACGCCAAACATAAGAAAATTTTAAAGAAGGCGAAAGGCTATTACGGTGCTCGCTCTAAAGTCTATCGCGTTGCTAAGCAAGCCGTTATTAAAGCCGGTCAATATGCTTACCGTGACCGTCGTCAAAGACGTCGTCAATTCCGTCGTTTATGGATTGTGCGTATTAACGCAGAAGCGCGTAACAACGGTTTAAGCTACTCGGTACTTATCAATGGTTTGAATAAAGCCGGTATTGAAATTGATCGCAAAGTGTTATCTGACATTGCGATTTTCGATAAAGCTGCATTCGCAAAAATTGCTGACCAAGCCAAAGCTGCATTAGCTAATCAGTAAAACCAATTAAAGCCTACCGACAAGTGCGGTAGGCTTTAACCAAAAAACCATAAGATTTTGATTAATACCATTCTCACCAACGCTGAAAAGGCCGTTGCAAACGCAACTAACCTTAAAGACCTAGATGATGCAAGAGTGCATTTTTTAGGTAAAAAAGGTGAGTTAACGGCATTATTAAAAGGTCTTGGTAAGCTTTCGAAAGAAGAGCGCCCTAAAATGGGTGAGGCAATCAACCAAGCAAAGGTTGAGGTTCAGGCGTTAATCGAGGCTCGTAAAGAGGCGCTCGAATTAATTGCACTAGAAAAACGCCTTTTGAGTGAAAAAATAGATGTCACTCTGCCGGGCAGAAATGTTGAAAAAGGCGGCTTGCATCCCATTACTCAAACACTTAATCACATTCAAAAAATCTTCGCAAAAAGCGGCTTTGAGATTGCAACAGGTCCAGAAATTGAAGATGATTTCCATAATTTTAGCGCCTTAAATATTCCCGAGCATCATCCCGCTCGTGCGATGCATGACACTTTTTATTTTGATGCCAATACTGTTTTAAGAACGCATACCTCTCCTGTTCAAATTCGAACATTAGAGAAACAAAAACCACCAGTGCGCGTAATTGCCCCTGGACGTGTGTATCGCTGCGATTCGGACGTTACTCATACACCGATGTTTCACCAGGTTGAAGGTTTGATCGTTGACGAAGAGGCGAGTTTCGCCCAATTAAAAGGCCTGTTGATTGATTTCTTGAGGGCTTATTTTGAGAAAGAAGATCTTAAAGTAAGATTCAGGCCTTCATATTTTCCATTTACCGAGCCTTCTGCTGAAGCCGACATCGAGTGTGTGATTTGCGCTGGAGAAGGCTGTAGAGTTTGTAAGAAAACCGGCTGGCTTGAAGTTCTCGGCTGTGGCGTCGTTCATCCAAATGTATTAACAGCTGTCGATATTGACCCTGAAGAGTTCTCAGGCCTTGCCTTTGGCATGGGTGTTGAGCGCTTGGCGATGCTTAGGTATGGAGTTAATGATCTTAGGTTGTTCTTCGAAAATGATATTCGCTTCCTTAATCAGTTTTAGGTTGGTGATTAAATGAATATTTCAACAACATGGCTAAGAGAGTGGGCAAACCCAGCCGTTAGTGACGAAATCTTGGCCGAGAAACTAACCATGGCCGGTCTTGAAGTTGACGGTATTGCGCCGGTTGCACCTCCGTTCGATGGCGTTGTAGTTGGTCATGTGATTAGTTGTGAAAAGCATCCCGATGCAGATAAATTAAGTCTTTGCCAAGTTGATATTGGTCAGAGCGACAATCTGCAAATTATTTGTGGCGCACCAAATGTAAGGCAAGACCTTAAAGTTGTGGTTGCCACCGTTGGCGCAAAATTACCTAGCGGTCTAAAAATTAAAAAAGCTAAATTACGCGGGGTTGAGTCCTCGGGCATGCTTTGCTCAGAAACCGAGCTGGGTATTTCTGATTCGCACGACGGCATTATGGAGTTAGTAGTTGATGCTCCACTGGGTGAGAGCATCAGAGCGCATCTTGATTTAGACGACCGGATTATTGAATTAGACATCACCCCAAACAGGGGCGACTGCTTCAGTGTATTGGGTGTCGCGCGCGAGGTTTGTGCCAGTTACGATTTAACCATGCCTTCGCCTTCATTTAAAGCTGACGAAAAAGGCCGAGCTGACTTTGCTACAACTGTATCGAACACCAAGGCTTGCCCTAAGTATCTAACACGTGCTATTAAAGGTATTGATAATACTGTTGAATCACCAAGGTGGATGGTGCAAAAACTTAAGCGTGCATCCCAACAAACACATTCCCCTGTGGTTGATATCACTAACTACGTTTTATTGGAGTTAGGTCAACCTATGCACGCATTTGATTTGCAAAAGATCAATGGCGGGATTGACGTTAGATTGGCGAAAAAGGGCGAAAATCTTGAACTGCTAAATGAGCAAACTGTTAGCCTTAGAGATGACACACTAGTGATTGCAGATGATCATTCAGCTATTGCTATGGCAGGCGTGATGGGCGGAATGTCAACAGCCACACAAGCTGAGTCTAGCGAAATATTATTTGAAAGTGCGTTTTTTGAGCCGGTTTCAATGGCCGGTGTTGCTAGATCTTACGGTCTTCATACCGAATCTTCTCTGAGATTTGAGCGCGGTGTTGATTTTAATTTAGCCCACCTTGCACTCGAGCGAGCAACAGAACTTGTTTTAGAGATTTGCGGTGGTGAAGCCTCGCCAATTAATGAATGCATCGATGATGCAGAGTTACCTCATATTGAGCCAATTACAATCACTCTAGAGAAGATTACCAAGGTGCTTGGTTTCGAACTGGAGCCAAACTGGATTGAAGCTAAATTTAAGTCTCTTGATTTTGATATCGTAGAAAAAACGAACAACTCGTGGACAATTGTTCCGCCGAGTTTTCGCTTTGATATTCGCATAGTTGCCGATCTGATTGAAGAGTTGGCAAGGCTTTATGGCTACGATCGTTTACCAGTTAAATGCCTAACATTGGACGCCAATATTACTTCGGCCTCTCAGGCGAGTGTTGATGCTTACGATATTGCTCAGGCTTTGGTTAATCGAGGCTATCAAGAGGCGATTACTTATAGCTTTATCTCAAGTGAGTATCAAGAGTTGATCGAGCCTAGCGCGGAGAAAATAACGCTAACCAATCCAATCTCTGAAGACATGTCGGTGATGCGCTCAAGTCTCTGGCCCGGGCTATTGCAGACGATTAAATCTAATGCGCGTCGTGGTCACCACAATGCGAGATTCTTTGAATCGGGCCTGTGTTTTGGTGGTATTTCTGCCGATGACCAAGTGCAAAAAATTGCTGGTGCTATTACAGGCGATCGCCACTGCGCGCAGTGGGCGAGTGAGTCGAAAGCTCTGGACTTTTTTGATGCCAAGGCGGACGTTGAATCCCTCCTCGCACTCGGTGGTGTCGAGGTCTCTTTTGAGGTCGGCGAGCATCCAGCATTGCAAAATGGACAAACAGCCAAAATTGTTAATAATGGCAGTACCATTGGCTACTTAGGTGCGTTGTCACCAATCGTTCAGAAGAAGCTGTCGTTACCAAAAGTGTATTTATTCGAACTTGCGCTCTCTGAGTTACAGCAAAGTGCGATTGCCAACTATAAAGCCTTTTCATCCTTCCAAGCCTCACAGCGTGATATTGCCTTGGTGTTAGAAAAGGAAACACAAGCATCCGATCTTATTACAGCAATTAAAGGTCTTAAGCAGGAATACCTAATCGATGCGGGCATTTTCGATGTCTATGAAGGCGAGCATATTGAGGCTGGGAAAAAGAGTATTGCCCTTAATTTGAGCTATCAATCGAATAAGACTACGTTAACAGACGAGCAATTAAATCAAAGTGTTGATGAAATACTTAGCCATTTACAAACCGAGTTTTCTGCTCGTTTAAGATAAGAACTGGACAAAAACTATGTCATTAACAAAGCAAGATATTGCAAACGCCCTCGTTAAAGAAACCCGTCTAACACAAACCCAGGCATTGGTCTTGACTAATGAGTTTTTTGAGCAAATAACCGAGCAACTTGGTAACGGCAAAAACGTCAAACTATCAAGTTTTGGTAATTTTGTTATTCGTGAAAAGTCTGCGCGTCCAGGAAGAAACCCCAAGACCGGAGAAGAAGTGATGATTTCAGCAAGAAAGGTCGTTACTTTTAAAGCGGGCCCTAAACTTAAGAAGGCCACTCAAGAGGGTGTAGAGTAAATTAAGATTTACTCGGAAATAGCGCTCACACCCGCAAGGGGTGCAAATGATACAAGTTCAAGATAACAACATCTGCTTTTATTGTGTTGTTTTTGAATTATTCCGATATAGCCGACATAAAACCTCTAAGCGTTAGCATCGCTGCATGAATTTCCTCCCACAATTGTTTCTCGTCGACTTTGTCGTCACTGCTATGACTGATTAGTTTTGGTTGGTAATCATTGTCTAAAGAAAATGAGGTGTAGGTATAACTCATCATTTCGTCGTCGCTAGAATTCGAACCTTGCGCCAAATAGACGTCATAAGTTGCATCCGCATCAATGGTATCACTATTAACAAAAAGCATGGTATTGGCAAAATGCAAAAGCAACCTTTTGGCTGGGCATTCGCTGGCTTTTCGCAACGGCACGTCGCCACTGTTCATGGAGTTGACAATTTGTTGCCGGTGCTCTTCTGGTAATTGAATGTACTTGGTGTCATCGTATTGACTGATGTCATTACAAGCACCGCTCTCGATAATGTATTCGTTTAATTCTTTAAGCATAGGATTAGAGGGTTTTTATAGGGACGGCTTATTGGGATTTTTGACGATATTTTATCTGATAAATATCAAACATGGTGATTGCCATTGCCGCAATAATTGGGCCAATGAACAGGCCTAGAATGCCAAATTGGATAATACCTGCAAGTGTTGATAGAACAGTAACAAGGGTGTGATCAAGCGCGCTGCTGTGATTCATTTTTTTGGCTAGCTTTTGAATGATGACAGGCCTTAAGAAGTTGTCGATTAACGTACCTGCAAGCACCGCACCAAAGAACAGAATGATAAACGCATTTGTACCCTCGCCAATGGCAAAAAGATACAACACGAGAGGCAGCCAAACCAAAAGCCCGCCGAGTATAGGGATAAATCCAGCTAGCGCCATGGCGACACCAAAGAATAAAGGTGGCATACCAATCAGGCTAACGCCAATAGCAAAGACAACACCTTGCAATACTGAAACAATAAAAACACTACCAACAAGGGTAACGGAAAGCCCAGAAAACTGTTTTAACAAAATGTCGTTCAGATGATTATTCATCGGCGACAGAGTTTTAATTTTATTGACTAGTGAAGCGCCATCAATGTAGAAGTAGTAGAGTGAGAAAATTGCAAGAATAACAAAGAAAATGAACTGGCTTGACAGGGTAACAATGCTTTTAAGAACAACAACTGCAAAGTCTTTCGCAGTAACAATAACACTCTCAATATTATTTTTAAGGGCATCATCAATTAACCCTTTAACCGACTCTGGCGCAGCGAGACCGATGACAGTTTGGTCGATTAATTTCTGCACTTCAGACAGTTGAAAATTTTCCTGCAATGTGCGAATCATGCCACTCATCTCGATACCACCTACCAGCATCAAATAACTCAAAGGCAAGATGAGCAACACCGTGACCGAAATCGTCATTAGCAGGGCGGCACGGTGTTTTGAGTATTTGCCTGCAAAGCGAGAAAAAATATTGTAGCTGGTGATGCTGATTAATAAGGACAAAAATAGCGCCGGCAAAAAGGGTGTGAAGAGCCAAACAAGTGCCGCTGTTGATATTCCCAATAAGGTCAAAATAAAGCCGTCTTCGTGTTTATTCATTTTGATTTCATCCATTTATTTTCCAATTTTACAACTGCGTAAGCCACTTCTTCGTACGGATGAGATGCCTTCATTGCGCTAACTACTTTATCAATGTGATTGTCATCGCAAATCATCTCGATTTTAAACTCTGGCAAGATCTCAAGCTGGTCTAAAACACCAATGGCTGGTTCAGCACTCTGTTTGGGCATAAATTGGCCAATACCTTCGGTTTGCCAGGCGCAATGACTGCAGTTATTAATATTTCCTGCACCCGCTTTAAACATTGCAGATTTGACCGCTTCGGCATCCTTTTTTGGTACGTAAAAACTAATTTGAACCATCAAAGATTCCCTTAAGACAGTTCTGCCTTTCTTGCTTGTCCATTCGTTCTATGGCATATCTTAAAGTAGTTCTTGGGAGTTGTGCGTAGTTCTGTTTCAAAAATTGCTTAACAAGTGGGGCGTCACGCTTATAAACCTCTCTTAACATCCAGCCAGTGGCTTTATGAATCAAGTCTTGTTTATCGCCAAGCAGCGATTGACTGATTTGCAGGGTGGGCTCAAAACAGTTGTTTTTGATAAATGCAAAAGTAGAAATAATCCCAATTCGCCGAATCCATAAATTCTCAGAATGGGCATAATTCTGCAAAATTTCGGTTTTATCCGCTTTGTCTAAAAGATAGTTGCCAATGATATTTGGCGCGCTAGTATCAACCAAGTCCCAATTGTTGATCGAAGAAAAATTTGCTGAATAAAACTCATAAATTTTGCGCTGATCACCCTTTGGGTATTGATACACCAAGATAACAAGACCGCAAAGACGCACCTCGTGAATGGGAGATTTTAGTAGTATTGAGATGCCGTCAAGCGAGATTTGTTGGTGGTATTGCTTGGCAACTTTGCGCAAATCTGGCATGCGTACGCCGATAAATTGATCGCCATAACCATACTGTCCTTTGCCGGTTTTGAAAAACCACTCATTACTTATTCGACGCTCTTCACTGGCGACAGATTTGAGTGCATTAATCACTTTATTGGCAATCATCGGATATACTATATTTCTTGTAACTATTTAAGTAATTGTACATGCAAACAGCTTATTTTGCCGGCGGATGCTTCTGGTGTATGGAGGCTATTTTTCAACGTATTAATGGCGTTGAAAAACTTATTAGTGGTTATTCTAATGGTGATACTGAAAATCCCACCTATGAAGAAATATGCACAGGCCAGACCGGCCACGCTGAGGTTTTAAAGATTGACTTTGACGAGTCCTTAATTTCTTATTCGGACTTATTAAAAGTGTTTATTGAGGTGCACGACCCTACGAGCCTTAATCAACAAGGTGGTGATGTTGGCATCCAATATCGCTCAGCTGTGTTCTATACCGATGAATGTCAAAAAGAAGTGGCACAAGCCGTAATTGACGGTGTTACCGGTGCAGTCACAGAGGTCAGTCCTTTAAAGGTGTTCTACACTGCAGAAGGGCACCATCAAAATTATTATAATGACAATCAAAACCAGCCGTATTGTCGACTGGTGATTTTGCCCAAAATACAAAAGTACTTTAAATAGATATTACCGATGAAAGACGAAGAGCTGTTGCGTTATTCACGCCAAATCATGTTGCCCCAAGTGGATATTGATGGCCAACAAAAATTGGTCGATTCAACAATGTTGATTGTTGGTATGGGCGGCCTTGGATCGCCAAGCGCCTATTATCTTGCTGCAGCTGGTGTTGGGCATTTAATCATTGCTGATTTTGACCAGGTAGAGCTTTCAAACTTGCAGCGTCAAATAATCCACAGTACGCAGGATATTGGCAAAGACAAGGTTGACTCTGCAAAAGAAACCTTGATAGCGCTAAATCCCGAAATTAAAGTCACAACGATTAAAGAACTAACTGAAGAAAACTTGGCGTCTCTTGTATCACAAGTCGATGTTGTTCTCGATGGTACCGATAATTTTAAATCACGATTTGCCATCAACAAGGCTTGTGTTAAAGCCAAGGCACCCTTGGTGTCAGCAGCCGTGATTCGCTTCGAGGGTCAGCTGTCGGTGTTTAAGGGTTATGAAGTCGATCAACCCTGTTATCAGTGTCTTTATTCTAAAGAGGGTGATGATACAGAGAATTGTGTTGAAAACGGAATTTTGGCGCCAGTCGCTGGCGTACTGGGTACGATGCAAGCCTTACAAGCCGTTAAAGTGTTGTTGAGTCTTGGTGAGCAATTGTATGGTGAGCTGATGTTGGTTGATGCGCTTGATTTAAGCTTTAGAAGAGTTAAAATTTCCAAAGACAACCAATGCCCAATTTGCAATTAACGCACCGCTAGTATGACTGAGATTGTTCAAGCCAGTAGCAGTCATGACTTAGAGGTCATTAAAACTTTGTTTCTTGAGTATCAACAAGAGCTTGGCGCAGATCTTTGCTTTCAAGGTTTTGAGCAAGAGTTAAATGCCTTGCCAGGCGAATACACCCACCCTAACGGCCGATTACTCCTGATTAAAGAAAAAACTGAAGTGGTCGGCTGCATTGCGTTTAAACCTGTTGGTAACAATTGCTGTGAAATAAAACGTTTGTATGTCAGACCTCAGTTCCGTGGGCAGAATTTTGGTCGGGTGCTGGTCACCAAGTTAATTGATGAAGCGCGGCAGGTGGGGTATGCGACAATGCGCCTTGACACACTCTCAAGCTTGGTTGCTGCTATTTCCCTGTATCAAGAGCTGGGCTTTGTCGCCAGTGAGCCAACGTATCAGCAAGACGAATTCGATCTTACGTTTATGGCTCTTGACTTGGTTAGTGGAGCGGGCAAAATTTAGCCCCGTGTAGGGATGGCCTAGACGGGGCTGATTAATTGCATATTTTCTTTTCTAAAGGAGAAGACAAGTTTTAAAGTTGTACATTGTGCAATTAATGTATCACTCAAAAACTGTTAATACTCTCTTTGTACTATTGGGAGAGACAAAGAAAAATATGGTGAAACAGTATTGTAAATTCGAGTGTTACGCTTTTACTCTAACACAGACTACTTTAATTTGCAACTGTTTCCGCGTATTAATAACCGAGAAGGCATTTCTCGGTTATTAGATTACTAGGAAATCAGTATTGCCAAAGGTCGTTTATATTCCAGAAATCTTCTGCTCTTTGGCTGATTCCAGCGTCGTTATTCTCAAAAGCCTTCTGGATCCACTGCTTACACTTGGTCATGTTTTGTCCAACACCTTCGCCATTGGCATACATTAAGCCTAGGTTGTATTGAGCGGCTGCATGGCCATTTTCTGCGGCCATTTGACACCAAACAAAGGCGGCTTTATCGTCTTCATCAACCCCCTCACCTGCATCAAACTTGTAGCAAAGATTGAATTGAGAGTCGACATGGCCTTGTTGGGCGGCAATTTCGTACCAATGAATCGCCTTACTGTCATCTTTAAGCACGCCTTCGCCTAGATCGTATTTGAGCGCCAGTTGGTATTGCGCTTCGGCATGCCCTTGATCTGCGGCTTTTTGATACCAAGAGACAGCGGTTAGATTGTCTTCGATAACTGCCTCACCCAAATCGTATACTAGGCCTAATTGGTATTGAGAATCTGCATGACCCTGAGAGGCTGCTTTTTCGTGCCAG
>Ga0206681_10000609_pt1 | contig 18631 bp, 13 predicted proteins | sample M150012015metaG_FD_161048 | JGI IMG/M metagenome (GOLD analysis project Ga0206681, IMG submission 161048) | Ammonia-oxidizing marine archaeal communities from Monterey Bay, California, United States - M1 500m 12015 | ecosystem: Environmental > Aquatic > Marine > Intertidal zone | place: USA...
CAGAACCGAGATTCTCACCGGGCACTATTTTTTTTGCGTCTTCAACCATCTTATCTATAATGTGCTGCACTTTATCAACACCAACCATTACTGAAGCTGCCATGCATCGCTGTCCTGCGCATCCCGACATAGATGCAACCACATTTGAAGCAGTCATATCTAAATGTGCATCTGGCAATACAATGAGGTGATTTTTTGCTCCACCTAAAGCGACGCAGCGTTTAAGGTTTGAAGTAGCACGTTTGTAAACAATTTTTGCAACACTCGTAGATCCTACAAACGAAACAGCTTCAATTCCAGGATGATCACAAATTGATTCGACAACTTCTTTACCACCATTTACAACATTAAAAACACCATCAGGAAGTCCAGCTTCTTTTAAAAGTTCTGATATACGAACCACACTTAATGGAACAAGTTCCGACGGTTTCATGATCATCGTGTTTCCTAGCATTAACGCATTCGGCATCGTCCAGTGAGGAACCATGTTTGGAAAGTTGAAAGGTGCAATCGATGCGACAACTCCAATTGGTCGACGTTCGGTACGACATTCAACACCCAAGCTTACTTCTTGAACTTCATTACTCACAATTTGGGGTAACGAAACGGCAAACTCACATAATTCCATGCTTTTTTCAACTTCAGCTTTTGATTCCCCAAAGCTTTTTCCATTTTCAAGGACAATCAGTTCTGTTAGCTCTTGTATGTTTTTTTCAAGCAAAGCCCTATAATTAAAAAATATTTGAGCACGCTCTTTCATTGTTGTAGCTGACCACGTTTTATACGCTTCGGATGCCGCCTTAACAGCTTTATCTACATCAGCGTAAGTTGAGAGTGGAATGGTTGATATTATCGCTCCGTCAATTGGACTTTCCACGTTCATTGGTTTGTGGCCATTTCGCTCAAATTTTCCGTCGATGAAGTTTTTCACCTCACTCAGTTTCTCTTTAGTCTCCATTGTAGTCAATTTAATTTCGGGTAACAAGCTTATAATAAGGTGTGCAGTAATATCCTGTAATATAAATAAAATAAAGCAGTTTCTGGAATAAATTGTAGTGGTGTAAGGCTAATCAATTTCTGAGCATTATTTTTACAATATATTTTTATTAGTAAATTTGTCTTATCTTTTAGAGATGTAAACTCCAGATTTAGAGCACTTGAAAATTAACATTATTACATTTTTAATTGTCATTTTCTGGACTCATTGCGCTCAAGCGCAAATCGTAGTTAATGAATTTATGGCGTCTAATTCGCTGTCAGTTGTTGATCCTGATTTTGATGAATCTGCTGATTGGATTGAGCTGCACAATTTAGGAGGAGAGGCTGTTGACTTGACCGGTTGGTATGCAACTGACAACCTGAGTGATTCGACAAAATGGCTTTTCCCTGTGGGGACATCTATTCCGGCTGAAGGATTTTTGCTACTCTGGTGTGACAGCGAGGATTCAGGATTGCACACTTCATTCAAGCTTAGTAGTAATGGTGAAGAAGTGGGGATCTTCAATGCTGCTTTGGAAGTACAAGATGCTTTGGTATACCAAACACAAGACACCGATGTAAGTTGGGGTCGAGAAATAGATGGTGCAAATCAATGGGCTTGGTTTGATCAGCCCACCCCTGGAGCTCCAAACAATACATCTATAGCCTATGAAGCTGTGGTACACCACGTGCCTTATTTTTCTGAAGTGGGTGGTTTTAAGGATTCGGCTTTTTACTTGGCCTTGTCTTCTATCAATGGTGAAGTCAGATTTACATTGGACGGCACTCAGCCGAGTTACAACTCCGAACTGTATGTGGATTCGTTAATATTGAGTTCAACATCATTCGTACGAGCGCGTGTTTTCATTGAGAATCAAATCCCAGGGCCTATTGTAACACACTCCTATTTTTTTGACCCCACTTTAGAGGAAAGAGAATTGCCGGTATTTTCCTTGGTAACCGACCCCGACTTTTTCTGGGATGCAGACACGGGTATATACGTACAGGACTTTAAACCTGAATGGGAGCACCCACTCAATGTTGAGTTTTTTGAGAACGACGGCAACAACCAAGCTGTATTCAACGAACGCGCTGGTGTCAAGATAAATGGTCAAAACAGTTGGGTACTTCCTCAAAAGATGTTAGGCATCTACTTTCGAGGAGGCTATGGTTCAGGAAGTTTAGATTATCCCTTATTTCATGACAGAGAGAGGGCTAGTTTTGATGACTTTATCCTTAGGGCAGGAGGAAGCGACTGGTCTAATACCTTGATGCGAGACGGACTTTCACAGTCTTTGCCTCAGTACAATACTAACGTTGGATATCAAGGATTCCGTCCATGTATGGTATTTGTTAACGGAGAATACATGGGCATACACAACCTACGGTCTAGGGGCGATGAAGGTTTTGTGGAAGAAAATTATGGCGCACTTCCCAACACTTACGATTTGATTGCGAATGAGGGTGAGGTGGAAGAGGGGAGCGACTTGGCTTATTGGGCTATGGATGACTTGATGGGGGAAGACCTCAGCATTCAATCAAATTTTGATGCTGTTGCAGAAATAGTTGATATGCAGGATTTTACTGACTATTGGATAACTGAAATCTGGTCGAGTAATAGCAGTTGGGGTCACAACGTTAAGCTTTGGAAGCCATATGAAGAAGGAAGCAAATGGAAATTTATTTTCGGTGACCTCGATCGCGCGTTTAGCGGCTCTACAAATCAGGATATTCAAGACTTTACACAATCCCAAAACAACAATTATGATTATGCTCGAACTTGGATTCGTCACACACTGGAAAATGATGTTTACGAGGCTTACTTCGCTCAGCGTTTTGCGGATCATTTACACACAAGCTTTAATCCTGTTCGCGTAAACAATCAGATTGACATATTTGTCGATAGAATAGACGAAGAGATTCCCTATCACGTGGATCGTTGGGGGGGCACCACTTCAGGTTATGGTGACGGGATCAATTCAGTGGGGTTTTGGGAGGATGAAATTGCCGACTTGAGAACTTTTTCTATCGATCGTTCACCTTTTATGGTAAACGATTTATTTGACACCTTCGATTTGGGTCAAGCGGTGAATCTATCTACGTCTAATATTCCCGAAGGAGCTGGGAGTATATTTCTCAATGACTTTAAAATTCCCGGTTCACCTTGGGATGGTCCTTATTTCGAAAACATGCCAATGGAGTTAACAGCGATTCCATATCCAGGCCAAAATTTCATCGGATGGTCTCAGATGGATGAGGAAGAGTTGGTGAGTTTGGGGTCAGATTGGAAATTTCTTGATTCTGGAGAAGACATGGGTACGGCTTGGCAAAGCCCATCTTTTGATGATTCTAATTGGTCTTATGGCAATGCTGAGCTGGGGTATGGCGATGGCGATGAAGTAACACTGGTTTCATTTGGAAACAATTCGAATGACAAGCACATAACTACATATTTCCGCAAGTCATTCGTCTATGAAGGAGATGCGTCAATCCCTTTGCAAGGAGTAGTTCGCTTGCGCCGAGATGATGGTGCGGTCGTTTACTTAAACGGAGAAGAAATGTTCCGAAGCAACATGCCGGGAGGGTCTATAGGCTTCAACACTCTGGCTTCCGATGCTATTGGTGGCAATGCTGAGTCTAATTTAAGTACGGTCGCTATACAGCTCCAATTGCTTGGGGGAGAAAATGTTATAGCAGTCGAGATCCATCAAATCTCTTCGACAAGTTCCGATATTAGCTTCGATTTATCTTTATCAGCCTCTGTTGTTTCAGATGAAATAATTTCCATTGTTAACCCATTGTCTTTAACCTTGACTGGAAATTCCGGTTTTGTAGCGAGATATGAGCCCACTGGTCAATGCACGCTCCCTTTGGTTTTGCAAACTGATACCACGCTAACCATTTCCTGTTCACCATACCTTGCCATTGGTACAACCCTTGTTGCCTCAGGTTCTACACTGACCATTGAACCCGGTGTAGAAATTTGGTTTCCTGAACAAGCTAGCTTAATTATTGAAGGTAATATCCAGGCAATTGGAACAAACGATTCTCCGATTGTTTTCAAGGCCAATGAAAATAATGGAGTGTCCGAATGGGGCCATATAAAATTGAGTGAATCTAGTGGTGTTAATACATTAATAGACATCATTATTGAAGATGCTACGGATGGATTTCATCCTGTACATGATCGAGCGGCTTTGACAGCATGGTTCAGCAACGTACATATCGATAGAGCGATTATGACGAATAACCACAGCAACCCCATTTATGCTGAACACTCTAGCATAACCTTAACTAACAGTACCATCCACTCAGATGTCACAGGTGATTTGATCAATGCTAAATATGGTTCTGCATATATTGAAAATTGCACTTTTATCGGTAATGATTCACCCGATACTGACGCCATTGATTATGACCAAATAACAAATGGCGAGATACGAAATTCTGAGATACACTCATTTTATGGACTTAACAGCGATGGTATTGATTTGGGTGAAGAAAGCAATGATGTATTGATAGAAGGTTGTTTGATTCATCACTGTACAGACAAAGGCATTTCTATTGGACAGAGTTCCACAGCTACGATTCAAGACAACATCATCAGCCAATGTGCATTGGGAGTGGCTATCAAGGATTTGGGAGTGGCAGACCTTGATCACATGACTTTTTATGGAAATCAGATTGCTGTTAGCGCTTACGAAAAGAACCCGGGTTTAGGTGGTGGTACTGCATTGGTAAGTAGATCTCTGTTGTCCAATTCCAGTGACTCTCCTGTTTTTTCGGACTCCTTGTCTGTAATTCAGGTGGAGGACAGTTACTACGATACAGACACGCTCACTGGTGCCAACGTTTCATGGGCTAATGCCCATTTTTCGTCTCCTACAGCCTTTGATTTTACTTTGTTGGAAGCGTCGCCCGCTATCGCTGCATCAGCTGACGGGTCTGATTGGGGGTCGGAAAGTCATCTATTCTCAGGACCTCGTGACCTCATGATTTCCGAAATTGGATACGCTGGATTGGAAGATTCTAACAAAGAGTGGTTGCGTTTGCTTAATGCTGGGAACGAATCCATTGATTTATCTGGATACAGCGTTTCCGATGGTATTTACATTACCATTCCAGAAGGCTCAATATTAGAAGCTGGTGCAAGCCTTTTGTTGGTCAGTGATTTGACCTTCTTTGACAATACAACAGATCAACTCTTGCAATGGGAATCAGGTCAGTTGTCCAATGAGGGGGAGCGTATAATTCTCATGAATGCCTCAGGTGTGGTGATAGACCATGTTCGATATAAAACTAGTGCGCCTTGGCCTGTTCCGGTATTGGGTCTGGAGTCTTTGCAGCTGGTGTCCGTCGACTTGGACAACCACTTTGGGTCAAGTTGGGTGTTGAATGAACTTCAAATCGGTATCGAAGAGTCGTTGAGCTCTCATTCAATACGCTTGTACCCCAATCCTTCAAATTCAGTTTTAACAATAGAATCTGACTTGGGAATTGAGATGCTTCAGGCTTTCAACAGTATGGGACAGAAAATTGGCACTTGGTCCAGTTTATCTAAGCGGATGGTGTTGGATGTCTCGTCGTGGTCGGATGGCTCCTACATTATTTTAATCAATGGAAGCCAAACCATGCGATTTATTCATCAGTAATACATGAGGTTTAAGATTACTCTCTCCTCACCCAAACACAGTTTTTAAAGAGTCCATCACAATTCTCCTTTATCTTATTCCCTACAACTTTGTAATCTGTTTGCTGAGTAGTGCCCAGTATGCCATAATACTCAAATGAAGTACTGTCAGGGTAGAGCATTAATTTTAAAATAGTGTCAACCTGAAAAAAATCGTAGGTTCCCGAGTGACCCTCACCGTTTTCGTAGTTAAAACTATAATGTCCGGGACTTCCATCATCGATACTCCAATCCTCAAAGACCATTAATTCTGGACCATTATCAACACAATTAGAACATCCTCTGTCTGGATCAATATCGTAAGTACCAAGAATTCTCTCTTCCATGGGTTTACATCCTATACAAGAAATAGAAAATATTAAAATGTAGATTACCGTTTTCATTTTGGGCAAGATACTGTGTGTGTTTAACTATATTTCCTTTTTCACAAAGAAGATTCAAGATTAGAAAGGGCTCCCTTTACTTTCTCTTTAGCGTTGAGGTTATTAATCACAAAAGATTCGGCGACTCTGTCCTTACAGTTTTCTGCGGGACATCTCTCACAAGTTGAATTAACCTCTCTGGTTTTTATTGACAAATCATTTAAAAAGGTTACCTTTTTTCTAAGGTCTTTGTTTACTAGTAATCCAAGAGTCACACTGCTATTTACATTCGGTGTGGGGCCCATATGTCTCGCTATAGAAATGCATAAGTACTCGTTTTCAGAACCGATATACTTAGATACTTGAGCTCTAATTACTAGCTTGTTGCCCTTTCCCGATTTCTGATTCTTATTCAGTTCTTTTAAAACACCTAAAGCAACCCATCTCCTACAGTAATGCTCTCCCAGTCTATTTCCGTGTGGATTGTGCTTCTTTGATAAATGTAGTTCTTTTGAGATGGAAAAATAATCTTCTTGACGAGGGTTGTTAAACCTTAAAAAGAACAGACTTCTAATGCCAAAGAACTTAGGCAATATGCTAGTTAACCTGTGCAGTAACATCTCAGGGGTTATTTGATACTCTGCCAAAATCTTATCTATCCTTTTGGAGTCAAATTTTTTCGTTTGAAAAAAGTCCTTAATATCATCTATAAATCTAGCTTCATCTATAAGAAGTGAAACAGATAAATATGAGGCCCTAAAATTGTTGTGAAGCTCATCAAAAGATCTAATCCTGTTGTAAGAAAAAGTGAGAGGTCTCACCTTCACATCTAATAAATTAAAGGACAGTTCTCTGGCAAAGATAAATCTCCTCTGAGCCAAGCTAAGGTTGGGGTTAATTAAAAGAAGATTTCCTTTCTCAGGATACAAAATAGATCTGATACTTATTAATTCAGGGAATTGAGTCAGGTCAAGATCTTGAAAAATATATCCATATTCAGACTGTAGGACATTTTTCATTTCATCCTCATTCATAATGCTAACATCCTTCTCTTTCCTGTATTCAACTGCCAATTTTTCAAGATCCTTAAAATAATTGAAATTCAATTCCTGATAGGACCTAAGCGCAGTGTGGTAGAAATGCTCATTACGCAGCTCATTGTTTCTGGACAGCTCGAGTAGGGTGCTCAGGAAAGCATTCACTTTTTTAGGTGCTTCGGATAAAATTGTAAGAATCTTATTCGAGTCAACCCCAAAAAACTCTAGAGGCAATTCATTTAGAACATTTGACTGAATAATCTCTCCTAATAAAGCAAGTTTTTTCTCAAGCTTGAGAGATACCATCTCCTCATAAGTCGTTTCTAGAGCATACGCAAGCTTAGTGATTTTCTCAGGCTTAGGGTATTTCTTACCCTTCTCTATCTCATTCAGGTAAGAAACAGATAAGCCTGATTTTTTACTCAATGTTTGCAAAGTAAGATCTAAGTCAACTCTCTTTTGCTTTGACTTCAGTCCGAAGATTATTTTGATATTGCTACTATTCAATCATGTGTTTATTGGAATTCAAAAATAGGAAACTAATTGCAAATAAGCGAATTTATAATATTTAGTGAAAATTATTGATTTAGCGAATTTTCGCTAAATTATCTTTTTTATGAGTATATTAGCAGAATGTTTACACAACCAGATTCCACCGTAGCTATAGATTTCCCAGATAACCCTAGCTACACAAGTATTTTATCGCCAGAAGCACTTGACTTTCTAAATGACCTCCATCACAAGTTTAATGACAGAAGATTATCACTTCTTGTTGAAAGAGAGAAAAGACAATTAGAAATAGACGGCGGCTCGATGCCTATGTTTTTAGAATCCACGACTGCTATTCGTGAAGAAGCCTGGACTGTCGCACCTCTGCCTGATGATCTTATAGATAGGAGGGTTGAAATCACTGGTCCAGTAAGTAGGAAAATGGTCATCAACGCTTTGAATTCAGGCGCTAAGGTTTTCATGGCTGACTTTGAGGACAGTAATTCTCCTTCTTGGAAAAACAACATGGAAGGACAGTTAAATCTTAGAGACGCAATAAATCGAAAAATTGATTTCACAGTTGCATCAACTGGTAAAAATTATAAACTGAACAATACTACAGCAACTTTGATGGTGAGACCTCGAGGTTGGCATCTAGAAGAACATTCGTTCACAATTGACGGAAAACCGATCTCTGGATCTTTATTAGACTTCGGACTGTTCTTTTTCAACAATGCCATTACTCTAATTAATAATGGCAGTGGGCCTTATTTCTATTTACCTAAGCTAGAATCTCATCAGGAGGCTCGACTTTGGAATGATGTCTTCATATTCGCTCAGAACTACCTCAAAATTCCTACTGGGACTATCAAGGCAACTGTGTTAGTAGAAACGATAACTGCAAGCTTCGAATTAAATGAAATTCTATATGAGTTGAAGGAGCATTCGGCAGGACTTAATTGCGGAAGATGGGACTACATTTTCTCCTATATAAAGAGATTCAGAAATCACCCAACTCTCGTTCTTCCAAACCGAGATCAAGTCACAATGGAAGTTGGATTTATGGACGCATACTCCAAGCTGGTCATCGAAACGTGTCACAAGAGAGGGGTACATGCCATGGGAGGAATGGCGGCTCAAATCCCCATTAAAAATGATCCTATCGCGAATAATTTGGCAATAAATAAAGTTAAAGAGGATAAATTAAGAGAGGTTAAAAATGGTCATGACGGTACGTGGGTAGCACACCCTGGTCTTGTAAAGATTGCTATGGATATTTTCAATAGCGAAATGCAAGAACCAAATCAGATCAGCAAGAAACTTAATTTGGGCATTACAGAAGGTGATTTGCTCAACCCACCTAGTGGTACCATCACTGAGGAAGGTGTGAGGAAAAACATAAACGTTGCCATCCTTTACATCGAATCTTGGCTAAGGGGAATTGGAGCAGCAGCGATCTATAACCTCATGGAAGATGCAGCTACTGCAGAAATTTCTAGAACCCAGATATGGCAATGGTTGAAACACTCTTGCACTCTTGATGACGGAAGAGAAATCACTCATGATTTCTGCAATTCGCTCATACCTGAGGAACTAGAAAAGATTAAAGTATATGTGGGTGAAGATCGTTTTAATAACGGAAGATTTGAGAAGGCTACGGATTTATTTACAGAACTGATTAACAGCAATACTCTGGAAGAGTTTCTGACTATAAAAGCTTATACACACTTAAACAAATAATACAGTTAACTCCTAGAATAACGAAAAAATAATGAAAAATTTATCACAAACAAATTATAGTTCTGCATTACAAACTATAAGAAGCCTTAAGGCAAAGTACGGAGAAACTTGGAACGCAATAAGTTCTGAAAGTGCAGCGAGAATGATTACTCAAAATCGCTTTAAAACAGGTTTAGATATTGCAAAATATACAGCAGCCATTGTACGAGAAGATATGGCTGATTACGATGCAGACTCTTCTAAATACACCCAATCTCTTGGTTGCTGGCATGGTTTTGTGGCACAGCAAAACATAATTGCAGTTAAAAAACATCACAAAACCACCAACAAAAAGTACCTGTATCTTTCTGGTTGGATGGTGGCTGCATTGCGTTCAGAATTTGGTCCTTTGCCTGATCAATCTATGCATGAAAAAACATCTGTTCCTGCTTTAATAAAGGAAATTTATGATTTTCTACGTCAAGCGGATGCGATTGAGTTAAATGATTTATTTAAAAGACTTGAAAAAGGAGAAGAGGTACAAGATCAAATTGACAACTTTGAAACACACATCGTTCCAATTATTGCTGATATTGATGCTGGTTTTGGAAATGAAGAAGCAACCTATTTGTTGTCTAAAAAAATGATTGAAGCTGGGGCTTGTGCTCTTCAGCTTGAAAATCAAGTTTCTGATGCGAAACAATGTGGACATCAAGATGGAAAAGTTACTGTTCCTCATGAAGATTTTATTGCTAAAATCAATGCCATTAGATATGCGTTTTTAGAATTGGGAGTTGACGATGGAGTTATTGTGGCAAGAACAGATTCTGAAGGTGCTGGTCTTACTCAAAAATTACCAGTTAGTCTAGAACCTGGAGATTTAGCTTCTAAATATCTAGCTTTTGTAGAAGCAGAAGATATTGCGATTAATGATGCCAAAGAAGATGACGTTCTTCTTAAAAGAGATGGTAAATTAGTGCGTCCTGTTAGATTGGCGAATGGTTTATATAAATTCAAAGACAATTCAAACATAGATAGAGTTGTATTAGATTGTATTTCAAGTCTTCAAAACGGAGCCGATTTGTTATGGATTGAAACAGCAACGCCAAATGTTGGCCAAATTGCACATATGGTAAACAGAATTAAAGAAGTTGTACCTCATGCTAAATTGGTTTATAACAACTCGCCTTCTTTTAACTGGACTTTAAATTTTCGTAATCAAGCATATGAAGAAATGCTCTCGGAAGGTGAAGATATGACTGCGTATGATATAAATAATTTAATGGATGTGCAGTATGATAATTCGGAATTGTCCTTTCGTGCTGACAATAAAATCAGAACATTCCAAATTGATGGAGCAAGAGATGCTGGAATTTTTCATCACTTAATTACTTTGCCTACGTATCATACAACAGCACTTCATATGAATGATTTAACTGAAGGGTATTTTGGTGAAGAGGGTATGTTGGCCTATGTAAGAGATGTACAAAGACAAGAAATTCGAAAAGGTGTTGCTTGTGTTAAACATCAAAGAATGGCCGGTTCAGATCTAGGCGACGATCACAAAACATTTTTTGCGGGAGAAAAAGCACTAAAGGCAGGAGGTGAAAACAACACTTCAAATCAGTTTGAAATCAAAGAAAATAAGCTAAAGCTTGTTCTAAACAACTAATCATACATGATTATTGGAATACTGAAATGTACAAAAGAGAACCTTATTGCAATGGTTCCGCAAGTAGTTTCAAAATTAATTAAAAGTAAATATTCTGTATTCATAGAAACAAACGCAGGAGAAAATTCTGGTTATTCAAACGAATTGTACATAAAAGCTGGAGCAGAAATAGTTTCACGCAATGATGTTTTAACTGCTTCAGACATTATTCTTACAGGTGTTGGTGTTGAAATTGAAGATATTAAACTCATACCAAAAAAAACGATACTTATAGGTAAATTTAAAGCTAAGCCTGATTCAGAAAGACTTATACATTTGAAATATTCAGAAGCACAAGTGTTTAGTTTAGATTTACTTCCACGTTCTTCTATTGCACAATCTATGGATGTTTTGTCTTCCTTGGCATCACTTTCAGGATATAAAGCAGTTGTAACAGCTGCAAATGAATTTCCCGGTTATTTACCAATGATGACAACCTCTGCAGGCACAATACCGCCTGCAAAAGTTTTAATATTAGGTGCAGGAGTTGCAGGTTTACAAGCTATTGCTGCAGCAAAACGTTTAGGAGCAGTTGTAAATGCTTTTGATGTACGCGCTTCTGTTAAAGAAGAAGTAGAGAGTTTAGGGGCAAGATTTATAGAAGTAGCAGGCAACTATGATGATAAAAGTGCTGGTGGATATGCTGTTAAACAATCTGATGATTATATACGTAAACAGAAAGAACTAATACATGAAATTGCAATTAAGGCGGATATTATTATAACAACAGCAAATATTCCAGGAAGACAAGCACCAGTTTTAATAGAAAAAAAGACACTTAATGAAATGAAATCTGGGAGTATTATAGTTGATATGGCAACTGCTAGTGGTGGAAATTGTGAATTGTCAATAGATAATAAAAAAGTAATTGTACATGATATTGTAATTATTGGCGATTCAATTTTATATAATAAAATGGGTAAGCAAGCTAGTTTGTTATATAGCAATAATATTTATAATTTTCTTAAATACATTCTTAAAGACGGTATTGAAAATATTCCTTATGACAGTGATATTGTATCAAAGACCTTACTTAAACAAGAATTAACGCAAGTATTAAATTAATACTACCTAATATGTTAGAATTATTAGACTTTTTTAAAGAAAATATACTATTTATAAACCTTTTGATAATGACCTCTTATTTAGGTTTTGAAATCATTTCAAAAGTGCCAGCAGTTTTACATACACCACTTATGTCTGGCTCCAATGCTATTAGTGGCATAGTAATTATTGGTGCAATCATTTTAGTTCGTCAAGCAGAAACCACAGATTATTTAACACTTATTTTAGGGACAATTGCTATTGTATTAGGAACCATTAATGTTGTTGGCGGTCATGCAGTTACCAATAGAATGTTAGAAATGTTTAAAAATAAAAATTGATGGAATATATAGAGCTTTTATATATTGTTTCAACAATACTATTGCTCATTGGCTTAAGAAAATTAAGTAGTCCAGCTACTGCTAGAAAAGGAAATCTTATTGCAGCTTCAGGAATGATTTTGGCAATTGTCGTATCAATCTTTAGCCCACTTGAAGGTAATAATGGCAACTATTTATACATTTTTGGAGGTGTTTCAGTAGGTGTTCTCATGGGGCTTTTTTATTCTAATAAAGTAAAAATGACAGAAATTCCTGAACTCGTTTCCTTATTTAATGGATATGGAGGTGCTTGTACTGTTTTTATATCGATTTTAGAAATTTTCAAATTTAACAACACAACAAGTGTTGGAATGTCAAGCATAACATATACAGCGTTATTTGTTGGTAGTATCGCCTTTACTGGAAGCCTAGTTGCATATGGTAAATTATCGGGAACAGTAAAGGATTGGAGAAGCTCAATGTCCTCTTACTTTAATTTGTTTTGGTTAGTATTGTGTATTGGATTAATCTTATTTCAGATTTTAAACCCTGCATTATATCCATTTTTGCCAATTGTCATTCTGGTAGTCTCACTTATTTGTGGTGTGTCTTTTGTTATTCCAATAGGAGGTGCTGATATGCCTGTTGTGATATCATTGTTAAATGCATTAACGGGTATTGCTGCTGCATTAGCTGGTATTGTATATTATAATATGGTCATGCTCTTAGGCGGTATTCTTGTAGGATCTTCAGGTGCAATTCTTACACTGATCATGTGTAAATCGATGAATAGATCATTGTTGAATGTTGTTGTCGGAGGATTTGGCGGGGCTTCTGAAAGTGCTCACGGAAAAGACCAGGGTGCAGTTAATGAAACTACAGTTAACGATACAGCAATTAATCTTAGATATGCGAATAATGTAATGATCATACCGGGCTATGGCATGGCTGTCGCCCAAGCACAAAAAACGTGCAAAGAATTGGACAGAATTTTATCTGATAAAGGTGTGAATGTAAATTATGCAATTCATCCTGTTGCAGGAAGAATGCCAGGTCATATGAATGTTCTATTGGCTGAAGCAGATGTGTCTTATTCTAAATTAATTGATCTGGAAGATGCAAATAACAAAATGTCAGATACAGATGTATGTCTCATTGTTGGGGCAAATGATGTTGTAAATCCATCGGCTTTAGACGAACCCACCAGTCCTATTTATGGTATGCCAATTATTGAAGTTTTAAATTCTAAAAATGTAGTCGTTTTAAAAAGAGGAATGAGTAAAGGTTATTCCGGGATAGAGAATCCTTTGTTTTTTCACGATAAAACAAAAATGTTATTTGGTGATGCAAAAGATAGTATTGAAGGTATTTTAAGTGAAATAAAAACAATGGATTAAATCCACATTATGAAAAGACGAATACCAGGTATGATTCTAAAAAATATTTCTACCACAAGCAGCATTTTCTTTGTCATCTTATTTTTATTCTTTGGCGGTTCCTTTGCACAAACTTGTGATCCTCTTACATTGGATTCTATAAGCAATCCTGGAGAATACAATGTGGGTTCATTAACTGAATCTGATGGCATAAGAAACGGTCCTGATTATAGCGGTGCTACGATCTATTACCCTACGAATGCAACACCTCCTTATTCAGGAATGGCAATTGTTCCGGGTTACTTGTCTGCGCAATCATCAATTCAAAACTGGGGACCATATTTGGCTTCGCATGGCATTGTCACAATGACTATTGGAACCAACAGTATTTGGGAATTTCCAGAATCGAGAAGAGATGCGTTGCTGGATGCCTTAGTGACATTGGTAGGAGAAAATACACGTTCTGGCTCTCCACTTTTAGGTCAGTTAGATGTCAACAGCCTTGCAGTAGGTGGTTGGTCTATGGGCGGCGGCGGCGCTCAACTTGCTGCAGCTTCTGACCCATCTATAAAAGCTGTTGTAGCGCTGTGTCCTTGGTTGGATAGTGGATCATTATCTCCTGCTGATATTAATCATGCCGCTCCTATTTTATTTTTTAGTGCTGAAAATGATGGGATTGCTCCACCGGCGAATCATGCTGATGTGCAATATGATTACACGCCATTGTCTACTAGCAAAATGCTGTTTGAAATTGCAAGTGGTGCTCATCAGGCTGCCAATGACCCAATTAATGGTGATGAATATATAGGTAAGATTGCTGTATCTTGGTTAAAGAATTATTTAATTGGTGAGATTTGCTATTGTCCTTTGGTACTCGATACACCTCCTTCTGCTTCACAGTATTTGTTGAATGTAACGTGCTCCTGCCCAGAGGATGTCAACGGAGATGGCGTAATATCTGTTCCTGACATACTTGTTCTTCTGTCAGAGTTCGGATGAGTGTCAGAATGTTCAGCTGATATCAATGGAGACGATGCAACAAACGTTCAAGATTTATTGCTGTTACTTTCGGTTTTCGGTTCTGCTTGCTGAAAAGTCAACACAAATATGATTTGTAATGTTGTATGAGTATTATAATTAAAGGATTAAATCCAAGCTTATGAAAGGAAGAAAATTACTTATGATTCCCGGTCCCATCGAATTTGACCCAGATGTATTACAGGCATTGGGCACAGCTACTACCAGCCATGTAGATCCTAACTTTATTGAGGTTTTTGGAAAGAGCCTTGAGTTAATGAGAGAAGTGTGGAAGTCTCCAAAAGGCCAGCCTTTTATTGTTGCAGGAACGGGTACCTTGGCGATGGATATGGCAGCGGCCAATCTGATAGAACAGGGTGATTCTGTATTGGTAATTTCTACAGGATACTTTGGAAAACGGTTTAGAGATATTGCGGATTGTTATGGTGCAAAGACCACTTTTTTAGAAGCTCCTTTAGGCGAAGTTGTCAGTCTTGAAGCAATTGAAAATGAGCTGAAAACCAAACAATATAAAGCTTTGACCATCACGCATGTAGACACCTCTACTGGAATAATGGTAGACCCAAAGCCCATCGCAAAATTAGCCCAAAAATACAATACCCTAAGTATTTTAGATGGCGTATGCTCAGTTGCTGGAGAAGAGATAAATCAAGACGAATGGGGGCTTGATGTTGTGGTAACAGGATCTCAAAAGGCCATTGGTGTTCCTCCAGGACTTGCACTTTTAGTGGCATCGCAAAAAGCGATGGAAGTGTGGGGGAATAGAAAAACACCTGTATTTAATTATTATGCAGATTGGAAAAATTGGTTACCCATAATGAGAGCATACGAAGAAAGAAAACCTTCGTATTTCGGAACCCCTCCAGTTAATTTAATTGTTGCATTAGAAACTAGCTTAAAAATTATATGTAAAGAAGGTGTGAGTGAAAGGTTAAAAAGGCATCAAAATTTAGCAAGAGCATTTAGAGCTGGAATAACCTCATTACACCTTGAGACAATTCCAAAATCAAACAATATAGCTGCCAATACGCTTACCGCAGCTTACTATCCAAAAGGCATTGATGGCTCAGCATTGCTTACAAAAATGTCCAACAATGATGTGATAATTGCTGGAGGACTGCTTCCCGAATTAAAAACTTCATATTTCAGAATTGGTCATATGGGTTCCGTCTCATCAAGTGATCTCATTACAGTATTAGGTGCATTAGAAAGTGCTTTGTTTGAATTGGGACATCCTATAGAATCTGGAAACGGTTTACGTGCTTTTCAAAATACCGTAATCTTTAAAGAGACATAAATACAATGGCATATTCTGAGGATATTTTACATGAAGTTTATGAGGAGGTACAAAATAATGGAATGAGAGAGGATTTTGACACCCAGATTAATAAAATGGGGCACCAAGAAAAACATAAATATAAAACTGTTTGTGAAAAGTGGGAGTATGCACTTTATAGAATTAAAGGTGGAAAGTCTTTAGATAAATACTAATGTAATAATAACTATTTTTACTGCATTCTGAAGAACATTGGACATATTGTAGTTAAACTCATTTTACTTTCTGTTTTTTTTTTGAAATAGAAATGAACCAAGTTTAAGATATTCTCATATTTTTGACTTTGATTTAACAATTCATGATACACGGAACACATAATGCTGAGCCAGACAAAAGGAACAACGATTTATTGATCTACATCAATGGTGAATTGTTTAAAAGGGAGGAGGCAAAGATTAGCGTATTTGACAGTGGATATCTTGTAGGAGATGGGGTTTGGGAAGCGATGAGGCTTTATAACGGTGTTTTAGCCTTTTCAAACCAACACCTTGACCGATTGTGGGCAGGTGCTGCCTCTATAGGTATGGAAATGAATTTCAGTAGAGAAGACCTACTTAAAAAAGTTCATCAGACCCTGGATGCAAACGACATGCATACTGATGTTCACGTTAGGATAATGTTGACACGAGGAACTAAGACTACCCCTTCGCAGGATCCCCGTCTATTATTGAGAGGGCCTAATCTGGTGATAATCGCTGAGCATAAGAAAGCAAGCAAAGAGTCTACAATAAAGGGAATCACACTTTTCACGAGTACTGTAAGAAGAGGCTCGCCAGACTATTTAGATCCTCGAATGAATTGCCACAGCAAAATACATGAGGTTCAAGCACTCGTTCAAGCACTAGAAGCAGGTTGTGATGAAGCCCTAATGCTTGACGTCAGAGGTTTTGTTTCTACTTGTAATGCAACGAATTTCTTTTTAGTAAGAAAAGATGAGGTTTGGACTTCTACAGGAGCATATTGTATGAATGGAATTACGAGAAACAATGTGATTCATATTTGTGAGCAAGAGGGGATTGTATGTCGTCAAAAAGATTTCTCATTGTTTGACACTTACTCTGCGGATGAAGCTTTTGTAACGGGGAGTTTTGGCGGCTTGACTCCTGTTACAAAGATAGATGGACGTGTTATTTCAAGTGGGGCTGGCCCAATAACAAAACGATTACAAGAACATTATAAAGAACTTATAACAAATGAAGCCAGTTAGAATTTGTCTTTGGTCTGGGCCACGGAATATATCTACTTCACTTATGTACTCCTTTGCACAACTGAAAAATTGCCAAGTCGTAGATGAACCTCTATATGCACATTATTTAGCACAACTTTCTGAAGATGAGCGAGCACGACACCCCGCATCTAATGAAATTATGTCATCAATGGAGCAAGATGGAGCAAAAGTAGTTGAGATGATGACTGGTGATTTCGGGGAACATACAGAGGTGTTATTCTTTAAAAACATGACCCATCATCTACCAGGAATAGATAGGGGTTTTATGAAGGATGTGGTAAATGTAATTCTTACAAGGGACCCAGAAAACATGTTGCCTTCGTATGACAAAGTCATTAAGAATCCATCTTTGAGTGATACAGGATATGATGCTCACATTGAACTCTTGGATTACTTTAACCAGGAAGGAATCGCCCCTATCGTTGTTGATTCAAAATCGATACAAGAAGACCCAGAAAGAGTACTTCGGGAGTTGTGTAAACGAGCTGGAGTTGTATTTGATTTAGCTATGTTGAAATGGGAGGCTGGTCCTAAAAAAGAGGACGGAATTTGGGCGAAATATTGGTATTCAAGCACACATGATTCTACAGGTTTTTTCAAATTTACTCCCAAGAAAGCTACATTCCCACACCACCTAACTCCACTTTTACTTCAGTGTAAACCACTTTACAATAGGCTTCAGAAACTTGCAATTTGAGATTGATATAATTTCTATTGAGTATTTTAAATTTAAGTTGTTAAGGACAAGGGTGCCCAAATGCACTTAGCACTTCCAGCACGTCTACGATGCTAACTATATCGTCTCCTGTGAGGTCAGTAGTACAATTTGAAGTACAACCAAATTCGCTTAGGAGCGTAAGGACGTCATTGACCCCAACGTAGAGATCGTTATCCAGGTCGGCAGGGCAGTCCCCTCCCTCATCCAACTCACCACAGGTTGCACACGAATTCCAGCAATAAAGTGGCGTGTATATGCTGCTAAATTCCTCATCAACCGATACGCCGTAGTTGGTCCACTCGTCACAAGGGTTGTAGTCGCAGGAGGTACCAAGTATGGGTTGGGCGATGAGCCCACCCCAACCGTTGACAGCAAATTGATATTCATGTTGACCTAGAGGTAGATCGAGTATGACTGTCCAAATCCCGTCTCCGTCGTCATCCGCCATAGCTGTGCAGTTTCCGCACCAGGAATTGAATCCGCCATTGAGGTAGACCACGTCGGTTGGGGTCAAGTTCAGAGACGAAGCGTCGACTCCGAAGTGTACCGGTCGTGTAGGTTGATCTGTGGAGTAGGAAGTGATGT
>Ga0206681_10000610_pt1 | contig 18600 bp, 17 predicted proteins | sample M150012015metaG_FD_161048 | JGI IMG/M metagenome (GOLD analysis project Ga0206681, IMG submission 161048) | Ammonia-oxidizing marine archaeal communities from Monterey Bay, California, United States - M1 500m 12015 | ecosystem: Environmental > Aquatic > Marine > Intertidal zone | place: USA...
GGAGCGAAGTAATTGCCAATATCCAATATCACCCATAATCACACTTCCTCTACAGGCTCTAGATTAACGCGCTCGCACTTTACTACTCAATGTTTGTTCACTTAAGGCGACTTGACTGCCCAATTAGCACTCCTTTATCGGAACGGACAAAGGAAAATATTGTGACGTTTGATTGGCGCGCTGACTCAATTGCTAAAGTGGAGGAAGCACCAATGCTAGCAATCAATTGGCAATTCATTCTTGCCGATTTGGCAACGATATCCCAGCCACATCGCCCAGACAATAGTAGTGCGTGCTGATTGATGTTGATTCCATTCCTATGGGCGTGACCAAATAATTTGTCAACTGCATTATGACGGCCAATATCTTCTCTAACGGCAATTAATTTACCATCACCATCCATCAATCCAGCTGCGTGAATACCTCCTGTTATGGAAAAGCCAATTTGGCGTTGTTTCATTTCTGTAATAGCCTCATTTACTGCAACTGCAGAGAATTTTACTGGAGAGGTAGTTACTATTGGGATGGTGGACATGAGAGTTTCTACACCATCTCTATCACAAGCGCCACAACTGCTAGTAATTATTCTCTCATCTGGTTTCAATGAGGATATGTCATCGGAAGTAGAAATATCTAAGAAATGTGTTCCAGTTTCATCTATTGAAATGATGAAATCATCGACACTAATCTCACTCATTTTTGCTTCTGCAATACAGTGGCCGATTGCCAAATCTTCTAAATCAGCCGGTGAGGCCAACAAGTTTGCAACAACATTGCCATTAATTCTAATCGTCACTAATGCTTCAATTGCTATGCAATCTTGGTCCACAATAAAATTGCTTCCATCCCATCGAGAGACGCCAATTTTTCTGTGCAAATCACTCATATTGTCACCCCATTAGTTTGATTCAATTGACGACCTATCAATATCAAAGAATTCAAATTGCAGAGAAACTAACTCAGCACTAGATTTTGCAGCAGCATATGCCTCAAGCGGCTCCTTATTCAATTCAAAAAACCGTTCTCCCCACCTAAAAGCACCCAATACCTGTCTTGCCTGTTGTTCTCTTCCAATTAGATAAAGAATTGTTGCTAACGCTTCCGCAGTAGTTAATCTGCTAGGTTTTCCCCAATTGACCGGATTTGCAGCCAATAGTAGCGGCAACATTCTCGGTTGCAATCTAGTTCGCTTCATCACCTGCGCCACACTCTCTTCTATGTGAGCCCAACTACAGTCCAAACCGACGATTGCACCTCCTTTGTTTAGTAGGGTATCGTGATCTTCGGGGCCAAACACCTTTCCACATAATGGCTCCAAAATGAATCCTTTTCTAGGTACAGTATTGATGCGCTTATGCATTACTATATCGCCTCTTTTCGATGCTCTGACCACGGTGTTCTTCTTGGGGTCATCCTGTGCTAACCAAATAGCATGGACTGGTATTTGCTGCAAACTATCACCTCTCTTTGGTAAAGTAATCTCCAAGAGTTCTTCCCCTACGAGATGGGCTGTTATCCAATACTCGGGTATCAATGGATTTATGCTCAACCATCAATGTAATTCCTAATATTCGTTCAAACTTTCTGATAACCGAGTCAGTCGGACGCTTTCCCGCTTCTGCAGATTTGATAACGTTAACCGTTTCAGCCATTCTCTTCCCCAATTGCGCTTGATTCCAATTCTTTTGTTTACGGGCAGAAGAAATACGCAGAGAAAAATCATCAGCAAGGTCCTTTTCAGAACGCTCCATTAGATTATTTCCCCTACGTGGGTTTGAGCGATTGGATGAATATGATGTTCCAGTTGCCGGAGTTGAAGCAAAAGCACGGGCTAATCCTGGTGCAACTGGTTTTGGACCAAGATTCAATTTCTCAATGCATCTGCTACAAGCAGTAACCTCGGTTTTGCCGGTTTTCACCAACTTGACTCCGACCTTCATAGCCCCACATAACTCACAATCTGCCATAATATCGCATCCGCCACAGTCGCCTGTAATATGCAATAATAGTCGGGATACTTTGAAGGCTTCGGAACAGCCATTTTCTTGTATTATCAAGCGAGGAGTTCATACGGTGTCGCCTCAACCATTGATTGGTCGCATGGGTAGTGAAGTCGAGAGAAGCGGTGGCACTGAGCCAATTAATTCAGATGATGATCTAAAAAAACTTGAGAATGATTACCGAGTTCTGCAAGAGGAAGCACAAACTCTAATCAATGATAGAGCGCACTTAGAATCTGAAGTTAGAAGTCTCAAAAAGAGGGCCAATAGGCTGGATGAAGAAGTAAAATCAATGCGGAATCCACCATTAATTATTGGTACTCTACAGGATGTATTGGATACTGATAGAGCGATTGTACGTTCATCAAATGGTACCGTTTTCCAAGTTTCATTAAATCAAAGGATAGACCCAAGTAAATTAAAACCAGGCACAAGGGTTGCACTGAATCAAGAGACATTAGCTATTATCGAAGTATTACATGATGCTTGGGACCCGATGGTCAGTGGTGCTGAAATGGTTGAGAAACCCGGGGTTACCTACGAAGAAGTTGCCGGATTGGACGAACAAATTGAGGCCGTTAGAGAGGCGATTGAGTTGCCATTAACTTCGCCGGAATTATTCGCTAAGGTCGGAATTCAAGCTCCGAAAGGGATTCTATTAGTCGGCCCTCCTGGCTGTGGAAAAACACTACTTGCAAAGGCTGTAGCCAATTATACTGAGTCCACATTTATCCGCATGGTCGGTAGCGAATTAGCCCAGAAATATATCGGCGAAGGTGGAAGAATGGTCAGAGAACTGTTCTCCTTAGCCAAAGAAAAGTCACCATCAATAATTTTCCTTGATGAAATTGATGCAATCGGCGCAAAAAGATTGGATGGGTCAACAAGTGGCGATAGAGAAGTACAACGAACTTTGATGCAATTACTTGCAGAACTTGATGGTTTTGACTCGTTAGAAAATGTGAAGATAATCGCGGCAACAAATCGTCCTGACATTTTGGATGATGCGCTGTTAAGGCCGGGCCGCTTTGACCGAATCATTGAAATTCCTATGCCGGATGAAAAGGCAAGAAGTGCTATACTTTCATTGCATATCAAAAAGATGAATACAAAGAGAATTAATGTTCAAAGAATTGTTGAATTAACCGAAGGTTATTCGGGTGCTGAATTGAAGGCAACTTGTGTTGAATCAGGTATGATCGCCATTAGAGACAAAAGAGGCGTCATTGCACAAAAGGACTTACTCGGCGCTGTTAAGAGAGTCAATAGCAAAAGGTCACAGAGTGGTACTTCATCAACCCCTGAGGCACTTTATGGCTGATTTTTTGAAACCAAGCCTTTGTCAACATTCAAAGTCCTTATGAGTTAACCCTCGTACATGGTAGCAACAATTGTTGAGTGTGTGCCCAACATTTCTGAGGGAATTGACACTGAAAAAATCGAATTAATCGTCCAGGCTGCTAGAAATGTTTCTGGTTGCGCCGTGTTAGGCGTTGAGGCAGATGCTGACTACAATAGGACTGTGATTACACTAGCGGGTGAGCCGGAACCAGTATCAGAAGGCGCATTTGAATTAATCAAGGCTGCAACAAAACACATCGATATGAGATTGCACAAAGGAGAGCACCCTAGGCTAGGTGCTGTCGATGTTTGCCCCTTTGTCCCTTTACAGGGAATTACCATGGAGCAGTGTTCAGAATTAGCAAAGAAGTTAGCGAATAGAGTCGGTAGTGAATGTGAAGTTCCAACTTTTTTATACGGTTTTGCAGCGACTCATGATGATAGAAAACTATTGTCCTCACTACGAAAGGAACAGTATGAAGGCCTACAAGCAAGAATGAGTGGTGGTGAAACAAGCCATTTGGACACAACTCGCTTGCCTGACTTTGGACCTATGGCCTGGAATGAAAATTGTGCCCGTTCTGGTGGAATTACAATTGGCTCAAGGACAATTCTTGTTGCATATAATGTAAATATTGATGAGGCTGATGCAATAGTAGCCAAAAAAATTGGCTCATTGGTTAGGTCTACCGGAAGATTGCTAAAACAATCCGACGGAAGAAGAACTCGAATTCCAGGTATGTTGCCAATGGTGCAAGGGATGGGTGTTACCCTAGAAAGTCACGGTATTTCACAAGTTTCAATGAATTTGAGAGATGTGGTTGCCTGCCCAATGCATATTGCCTTTGAGGCTTGTAAGAGTATTGCAGCAGATCATCAAACCAGCGTAACTGGTAGTGAATTGGTAGGACTTGTTCCGCTTTCAGCAATGCTTGATTCAGGTAAGTGGTATGCCTCGGAAGGAGTAACAGATGAAAAGGAACTGGTACTTGCGGCAATTGAAGGTTTAGGTCTTTCACAACTATCGCCATTTGAGGCAAAAGATAGAATAATTGAATGGGCAGTAGCAAAGGCGGTGGAATGATGGATTGGATGGATATGACTTTGCGCGACTTCCAAGCATCACTTGCTTCATCCTCACCGACACCTGGTGGAGGAACTGCAGCTGCCATAGCGCTTGGACAGGCAGCAGCATTGACCTGCATGGTTGCTGATTTAACCATTGATAAGGAGAAATGGCAAGATGGATGGCAAATTGCGGAAGATGCACAAAATGCTGCAGTTCCCATAATGAGTCGCGCTGGTGAATTAGCCACAGAAGATAGCGATTCATTTGATGCTGTAATGGCTTGTTTCAAAATGCCTAAGGAAACAGATGAAGATAAAGAAGTTCGAAGAAATTGTATTCGGCAAAGTACGCTGAAGGCAGCAGAAGTGCCATTTGAAACTGCAATGATTGGACTCTCACTCCTCAGGCATCTGCCGGATTTGGCTGAAAAAGGTAATGGAAACGCGGCATCTGATGTAGGAGTTGCAGCATTGCTGGCAAGTGCAGCAGTAAAGGGTGCATTATTCAATGTTGAAATCAATTTATCCTCAATTCCTGAAGATATGGGAGTCAATATGAGGAAATTATCTCCAAGCATACTAGATGAATCCAGAATGCTCTCTAAAGCATCGATGAAAGCTGTAAACTCACGGCTTGGTTTGTAGTTAACGAACTTGTGAGCCGGTAGAAATATCGCCGTCTATCGTCACTAACCGCACGCCATCTTGTCCATCATCAGCGGCTAACATCATTCCCTCTGATGTAACTCCTCTCAACGGCCTGGGTTTCAAATTAGCAACAAATACGACGCTCTTTCCGACCATTTCATCAGGTTGATAATATTGCTTTAGTCCTGCACATATTGTCCTCTCAACTTCACTTCCATCATCTAATTTCACTACATATAATCGGTCTGCATTTGGGTGATCGTCAACGCTCAATATCCTTCCCACTCTTAGATCTACTTGCATAAATGTCTCGAAATCTAAATACGCTATTCCTTCTGGTGCTTCACTCATTTCCTTAGTCTCCTTTTTGTTTTTCTTACTGCCTTTTACTACGTGTACTGTATTGCTATCTGATTTTTCTGTATCTGTATCAGCCAAAGATTTTTCACTTTCCAAAATAGTATCTAAATCAAGGCGCTCAAAGAGAGGTATTGGTGATTCGTCATTCCAAGTCATTGCAATATCCCAATTAATTGCATCATCCCATGAAACAAGGCTGACATCGCCTGTTTGACCTAAAGCCTTCCATAATTTTGCAGAACTAAATGGCAGGAATGGTTGAGATGTTATTGCCAAAAACCTACTGAGTCTCCAACAAAATGCAAGGGTGGATAATGATTGTTTCTTTTCATCTGAATCATCATCTGTTTTGAGATATTTCCACGGCGTTGCGGCTTGCAGAATTTGATTGCCGTATTGCGCTGCAGACATTACATGGCGCAACGCTTCTTTGTATCGATGTCTTGTCAAAGAATCGGTGATGGATGCATGTATCTCTTCCAATTTCAAACGGTGTGGCATGGTTAATTGGGATACTTCAATTTCGGATAATGGTCCATTATCACCGCTTGGTAAGCGTGCACCTAATGTTAAGACGCGATGAACGAAATTCCCATATGCTGCAATCAATTCACTATTTATTTTTTCAACGAAATCGGGCCAGTTGAAGTCAGTATCATGATTTTCTGGCATATTAATTGACAAATAATACCTGAGATAATCTGCATTATATCTTTCGAGGAATGATGGCAACCAAACTGCGTGTTTACGCGATTTTGAAAATTGCCCACCTGATAACATTAGGTATTCCATAGCAGGAACATTAGCTTCCAACGCCAAATCTCCACTTGATGGCATTTCTATAGAGTCCTCAACTGTCTTCTCTTTTGAAGCATGATTCAGCCCCAATATTAATGCCGGCCATATTACTGTGTGGAATGGAATGTTATCTTTGCCTAAGAAGTATAAATGTCTAGGACTCGTTCCGTCATCAGAAACACACCACCAATCTTTCCAAGCATCTTGTCCACTAGGATGTCCAGCTTCCTGTGCATGGCGTAGAGCCCAAATTTTTGCACATGAATAGTAGCCCTGCACTGCTTCAAACCAAACATATACGCATTTCCCATCCCACTCGTTTCCTGCCAAAGGCAAAGGAATACCCCAGGAAAGATCTCTAGTGACCGCTCGCGGACGCAAACCCATATCCAACCATTGTTTGGTCATGGCTCTAACATTTGCTTTCCAAACAGACTGCCTTTCTGATGCGTGCTGTTGCAAGGATTGTTGAAACAAGTCCAATCGATAAAAGAAATGATCGGTATCCTTAATCTCTATCTTAGCTTCTGGATTCATTTTGGAAACTGGATTTTTTAATTCGGTTGATTCATATGTGGCTCCACAAGCATCACACTGGTCTCCTCTAGCACCATCTTCGTTGCAGGCGGGGCAAATTCCTTCTACATATCTATCGGGTAAGAATCTACCACTACCGTCGCTATTTGCCTCATAATATTGTTGTGTTGTCTTTCTTTCGAACAACCCTGCATTCATCAATGAAGTAAAATTATCCTGCACGATTTGTTTATGCATTGGATCTGAAGTTCGATTGAATAGTGAGCCGCCAAATTCAATACCTCTTGGGTCAATATTTGGTTCCCAACTACACCCAAGGTCAAGTAGTGCCTTGGAATTGATCGCATGGTATTCATCAACAACTTGCTGAGGGTTTATTCCTTTTTGTTCAGCAGTTACTGTAATAGGAGTTCCATGTTCATCACTTCCAGACACCATTAGAACTCTATTTCCACGTGCTCTTTCAAAGCGCGCTTGAATATCAGGGGGCAAATAACAGCCAGCAACATGCCCTAAGTGCAGTGGGCCATTAGCATATGGCCAAGCAACACAAATCAACACATGCTCATCTGCCATAGCAATCCCTAATTTAATGCGGGCGTGATGTCCTTCTTGAGTTTCACCCCTGTAATACTATGCTTGCATGAGTTTTCCAACATCTAAATAGCAGGGAATGGCGAATATCAATATTCAATAATTACTCAAAATCCATCATTATATTGGGTTATTATGAAGAACTATCACCTCTCAACTACCACTTACCCACATTGGGGCCAGGAGTCGCTGACTACAAATGGACATCACTTTACTAGTCATTTATGCCGTTATGGCCCTAGGAGTTTCATTTATCTGTTCAATACTTGAAGCAGTGGTATTGTCAGTCCCTCATACATATATCGCGGTAATTCAAAAAGAAGGAAAGAAATCTGGTGATATGTGGGCTCACTTAAAGGATGATGATGCTGTAAAGCCTCTAACAGCGATCCTAACTTTGAATACAATTGCTCATACAATGGGTGCTGCCGGTGTTGGTTCACAAGTTCAGGCGATTTGGCCTGAGAACGATTATCTTACAATAGCATCAATTATTCTAACACTCGCAGTCTTGTTTTTCTCTGAAATAATTCCCAAAACATTAGGTACAGCATATTGGAAGCAATTGGCACCGATTACTGGTATTGTGCTAATATATTTAGTAAAGTTACTAACAATTATCATCATTCCGATTCAAATATTGAAATCATTACTTCCTAAAGGAAGTAACACACTTGTCACCCGAGATGATGTTGTTGCTATTGTTGACTTGGGTGAAGAAGAAGGCATACTAGAAGAAGATGAAGAAACGGTAATTCATAATTTGTTAAAATTAAGAGATATAAACGTAAGTGAAATAATGACTCCAAGAGTAGTGATGACCACATTCAAATCATCAGCGACCATTGAAGAAATTTTGCAAGATAACAAAATCATTCGTTTTTCAAGAATTCCAATCTATGAGGAATCAATTGATGATATTTCGGGTATTGTTATTCGTTCTGAAATCTTAATGGCTGCTAGTAGAGATGAATCTAGTAAATTAATCGGTGAGTTCATGAAGCCTGCTGTATCAATAAATGCTGACAAGTCCGTAGATCATGCACTTGAATTTTTGCTGGAAAAGAGGCAGCAGTTTGCAATTGTAAGAGATGAATTTGGTGGAACTGCTGGAATAGTCACTATGGAAGATGTACTTGAGACATTACTCGGTGAGGAAATTGTCGATGAATTGGATGAAGTTGATGATATGCGGGAATTAGCGAAAGAACAAGCGGAAACTGTAAATGGCTCTGAAGAAGAATGATTATTGAATTAGTAATTCATTTATCCATCGCTCAATAATCTTGGTTCTTGCGCTATTAACTTGCGCTCCGGTGTGAGGTAATTGATCCAATAGATGTGCCTCGAGAATACTCTCTCTCCCAGCTTCTTTCATCGAAGTTACAAGTAGGTCGTAATGAGACCTTCCAAGAACATTATCTTCTGCTGCTTGTATGACCAATGTCGGTTGTTTTGGCAAGCCCCAAATGGGAGTATCCAATTGCGAAAGTAATTGGACTGGTTTTTCGTTGGGATGGAGGACACCAAATTGTGCGAATAATCGCTGCTGAACTGGGTTATGAAGGATTTTTGGAATTTTAGCCTCCCTCAAAGACTCTTCAAATATTGAAGAATATTTGGTCATCGGTGATTCAAGAATCCATCCTTTCATTTTAGTCCCCCATTGATATTGGTCGATTCTTTTTGATAGATTAAGTCCAATAAATCCACCCATTGAGTGCCCATAAAATACAATATCAGTGATTTCTTTTTGTGATAATTTACTGCTTAATGCATTCATCAATTCAACCGTATGCTCTACTACTCGGAAGGCGGTCCATTTGTCTACAGGTCTTGCCTTACCATGGCCAGGCATTTCTACAATCAAGGCATGCCAGCCTTGCTCACAGAACCATTCTGCACGTTCGCGCACAGACTCAGCACTACTCTTCCAACCATGCACCATCAATAGCAACGGCCCACTACCCTCTCTGCGATTAAGCAATGCTCTAGCTTCAACTCCTCGGCAATTGACATTCAATACTTTCCAAGATTCTTTTTCAATACTTGGCTTTCGAGTTATTGGCTGCTTAAATATATTAATTACAATAATTTCAATATAGAGATTAACCAGTATTACACTTACAACTAACACAAATATTGCATTGGCGGCAAGTGGAAAGTGCATTAAAAATTGAAGGCAAACTATGATGACCAGTAGCGCCAACAATAGTATGACTCTCGCATACCCAAATTTGCTAAACATGATTATCATCAAGAATTGATTTATTCATCCTTTGACTTTTTTGTTTCATCCTTAGATTTTTGTTTTGCATCCTCTTCGGCCTTTTTAGCCTTAGCAGCAGCCTTTTCTTCAGCCTTTACAGCATTGGCTTCTCTCTTAGAAATCATCTTGTCTCCCCAATCTCCAGCATTCTCAAGTCTTCCCCAGATACCTGTTGCGGCTTCACCTTCTACCGGTATGTGCTTTACCAAATAAGCCCTAAACATAATGTCATAGAGACCTTGATCCATATCACTGTTTTTCTTGAAGTTTCTATTTACGAACCAGAGAATGATAAAAATCATTCCCATTATTATAGAAGTGATACCTACGTAATCCTTACTAGTGACTCCCTCGCCATAAGTAATTCCGACCATTATTATTCCCATCAAGGCAAATAATCCTACTGTGTTCGCTAAAATTGAATGGAAAACATTTGCTTTTTCGCCATTGGCAGTGATATATTTTGTTCTTGAAACAAAGTGACCGATTGTTCTTCCTGTCTTCAATGGAATTACTATTACATTAAGAATGATCAATATTCCTGAAGCTGCAACTAGAATCGTTGTTGTTACATTTGTATTATTCAACATCATAGCAATGGCAACGCTGAGAACTGAGAAATTGACGGCGATATTTACCCACCAACTAATTGAGCGATTCATAATTGAGGCTAATTCATACCCCTCTGGCAATCCAGTTGTGCGTGCCGCTTTTACTTTCTTTGCCTTTACCGGTTTCGCTGCTTTATTAGAGATGGTTGTTTTTACTGGCGCCTTTGATACTGCCTTAGGCACAGCTTTTGCTACTGCTTTCGGTATGGCCTTTGCTACAGCCTTTGGTTTGTCTTCCGTTTTTCCAACATTTCCTGCTTTATCGAGTAATCCCATTTTCTCACGCTCACTAATACATATTTCCAACTGCTTGATAAATTTCAAACTGCTCTGATTCAACGAATACTTGGATGTCTGCGCCATCCATATTTCCTAATTGCCCATCTACGATGGCAAAGAACGCGGCTCGCAATTCTTCATCCGCAGATTGAGGGTCGCTACCGACTTGTTGATAAATTTGGAACTCTGGGCTAACGATAAATTCGTCAACAACAGTTTGTGGTAGACTTGAACCTAATAATTCATCAACGATTGTGACAAATGTTACGAAGATATCTTCTCCATCTGCTTCCTCTGCAACCACTGCTTCCTCGGCTGCGATATTTTCGCCACCTGCAGCAATAATGGCCTGTAATTCCTTTCGATGACCTATTAGTGCTTCCAATTGAGGCTTTAGTTGAGATAGTAATTCAACATCACCGGAACTCTTGGCTGCTTGATATTCGGGCTTTAGTGAGCGCAATTCATCTTCCACAGCTTTCAATTGCTCAGACAATTCCATATCATCACTAATTTCTAGTTCATTAGATTCTTCACTCAACAATTCAACAGTTGGTGCATCTCTTACCTCTGATATTTTGTCATCCATCTCTTGTTTTCTCAATACAATAATATCACGGTCTAAGGAATGTCCAAAACGATCTGCATATCTATCCAACAATGAACCAGCGTCTGAATTTGTAATCCGGTCAATATGTCCATAAATTTGCTGAAGAGGTTTATCTGAACGTTTTGCCCAAAGTTCACCATAGGATGATTCGCTTTGCGGTTCTGCTGAATCAGCAACAACGGCGGCAATTTCAGGAAGTTGTTCTGGGATAGGCAACGGCGCAGGGAGTGGTAGTTCTACTGGCAGGGGTGTTGGAGTTGGTGGGAGAGGTTCTTCCGTAGCAGGTGTAGGTGGTAGCGGCATTGGAGGAGGTAATGCTGCATCCATAGCAGGCGCAGGTGGTAGTGGCATTGGAGGTAGTGCTGCATCCATGGCAGGTGCAGGTGGTAGTGGGGCCGGTGGAAGTTGAGATTCCATATTTGGCATTGGAGGTAATGGCGGCATAAGCGGAAGAGGAAGAGCCCCTATCGGTGCTAATTTCCCATCGTTTTTTTCATCATCTTGCTGACTCATACGGCTCACCCCACCTACGGTGGGGCAAACTCTACCCTTGAACCTTACCGGTGAAGGAGTATGTGAGAAAATGATTTGATTGCAAAATTATACTTACCAATTATGCTATTTTCGCCCAGCCCTTCAATACTAAAAATGTCGCTCCTGCCTCACTTAATTCGATGTTTTGACCCATTGACAAATCGTATCTTGTTTGTTCAAATTCCGCAATTGCATCATCAACAATTATTTCCACCCGCAATTTATCTTGACCACCTAAAGCCATTGCCTCTATCAGCGGTCTGTATGGATTTGAACCATCGGGATCCAAACGTTCAAGAGGAAACTCACTGACTCTCATTCCTGTTTTGCCGTGAAGAGATGTAGGCCATCTAATTTGCCTTCTAGTATCAATTGTAACAACCTCATCTGTTTCACCTGCATTACCAAGAACAACAGAAGAATCAGTTTTTAACAAATTGAGAAACAACCCTTGGTAGTTACCTAGTGCGGCAAAATTGCCACCTTTAATCCTCTTAACTCTAGCCTCATGATTAACTAATTCTGCTAATTTTATTATTGATGCCGCACTTCTTTGAGAAGTTGGCCCTTCCCTCTCATATTGAGACTTTAGACCATGCTCTAAATCTTTTAACACCGATGAATAATCTCCACGCTGATTTGAAATCGCTTGTAATTTTTCAATCATGTCATCTGCACCATCTCTGATTCTCTTTGACCAACCTTGCGAATCTGTATCGTTGAATCTTGACATCCCACTTTGAACATCGACACCCTCGCCGCGTATATGCGAGACCAATTCTCTTCTTGCCTCGGAATCTAGGTGGAACAACTTTGGATCTCGATAGTGTAAATGAAAACCTCTATGCCCTGAAAATGTGACTTGTAAATATTTTTCATTAAAGCCGAATTCAGGCTGTAAAAAATCATTCCAGAGGCTCCACCCTTGTTCCTGAATAACCTCTAACATTCCCGGAAAGTCCCTGTCGGTCACACCAGGCAAGTGGTCACCGTCTAAATCAAAAATCAAATCAGCACCTTGCCATATTTTATCGGCCATTTTCATCTCATACGGCCTTTTCCAATATGCGGTTGAATAGAAACAAGAATGCATTGCCCTTTCGGTTAAGAATGTTCTAACATCTTGCATATCTGTGAAACCTTTGTGTCTTATGGGGGTGGCACCTCCAAATGGAATAAACATCCATTCTCTTGATTTTAATCGAGGGGGTGTCCAGAATTCGGAAGTGCGATAATATTGGCCAAATCGATGCGCGAATCTAGCCCAACCTGTTGACATTTGTTACCCTCCGGTATACGGACAGAAGGTGACAGTTTTTGAACTAAGTGAATGTTATTCCTTTTCCATCCAAAATCTTCCTTCGGATTCATTGATGGTGGTTACTGTATCAGCGCCAGTTGCTTCAACATAATGCTCCCAGCACATGTAATACTTGTCAACAACCATTGCATTTCCAAAAGTCAAACGCTCTCCACATGTGTGACAGCGTGGCCCAATTTCACCATTAGGAGTCTGGGCCAATTGAATATGTTCGTGTGGCATAGTGGTTGCCTCTAAATTATGCGGGTGCTGGCTAGTCTTTGAACTTGAGCATTGAATCCTTACCAAGAAGTATCTTCCCATTCTGCTGTACGACACCAATTTAGCAAGTCTAGTGCTACTTCACATGACTCGGCAACCTCTATGTTTTCATCGCTAAGAAATCTTTCCAATATAGGCTTAGCAGAATGATCACCGATTGCCCCCATCGCTTCAGCCGCCTCATGTCTAACCATGATATGCTCTTCTAAATCACTCAAGCGTTCTATCAAAGTTGGAAGTGCAACATTATTTTGCATTTGCCCAAGAACATAGGCTAATTCATGGCGTAATAGTGCACTTTTCGTAGCAAAAGCGGAACATAAGGCTAAGCACGCTTCATCCGAACCAATATTTCTCAAAGAGAATACAGTTCGCATACGTAGAAACATTTGATTATTCTCATCCAATAGTTGGAGTTTCAATTTTTCAATATCTGTCTCCAAGGATGGTGGCGCAGGGTCAACAGAGCCGTATTGGCTAACTTTAGGAGGTCCGCCTACAACATCCATAATATCACCAAATTATTCTGGTGCTCCGATAAACTTCATGCTTTCGGTATCGAAATTGGAGTCGATAAGGCCGAGTTCTTGGCCTTCTTTGATGAATTGGCGTACTGCGGACCTTCCTTCATTTTCATAATCTATAGTCCTGTCATTAACGTACATAGATACAAATTCTTTGTTTGTTTCATCATCAATGCCTCTGCCCCAAGCCTTTGCAAATTCCAAAGCGTCGGCAGGATGTGCAATAGCGTGCTCAATGCTCATTTTTGTGTACAAGGTGATATCCTCCATCACTTGTTGACCCAAATCCCTTCGTACGACGTTTCCGCCCAATGGCATAGGCCAACCGTTAGTGCGCTCATTCCACCAAACACCTAAATCGAGTAATACTTCCAAATCATGTTCAACATAGGTCAATTGCCCTTCATGAATAATCAATCCCGATAAAAACGTACCATCGAGAATACGAGGAATAATTTCGTCAAACGCAACGACTTGCACCTGACAATCCCCCCATGCCAATCTTAGGCCGAGATAAGCACTTGTCTTCATACCAGGGACTGCAATGACATTGGCGCGAACTTCTTCCTCAGAAACACCATTCATTGATACGACCATTGGTCCATACCCTTCTCCCATAGAAGCACCACAATTCATTAGTGCATAATGCTGTGAAATTTCTGGATAAGCATGAATGGAAACCGCTGAAACTTCGAGTTCTTGCTTCATTGCTCGATGATTGAGAGTCTCAATGTCTTGTAACTCATGAACAAAATTATATCCAGGGGTAGGGAAGGCTCCTGTTGTCATTGCATGGAACATAAAAGCATCATCTGGATCTGGTGAATGGCCAATTCTGACAATCATATTCCCGTCCGCATCGAGGGGTAACTCAGTGTGCATATTGCGCCCGACCAATAGTCTCCTCATCAAATAACCGGCATCAATCTTTGATAGACTTTTGTTTCAAGAAACGAAATATGGTGATTAGTGGGATTTTTCACCGAGATGTTTTCAAGCCCTTGCGGGTTCAGCAATACGGGGCGAATATGCGAATGTGCCGAATAACTGACTTGCAGTTGTCGTCAATGATGATGCTGTTGTTAATTATCATCGCACCAGTCTCTTCTGCAACAACATCTGGGCTATCCTATTCTGGGAGTATGTCAAACACCCAAGAATCATCAAATAGCCAAGCTGTAGATATTAATTCAGATAACACCTTACTAGCAACTGGATATAATGGTGTACTAACCATACATAGCATTGAAGACAACGCATTGGTCGCTAGTTTTGAATTGATTAGACAGATTGTTGATTTGAAATTTTCTCCTGATGGCACTACGATTGCATTATCCTTAATTGGTTCTGAAGTCAGGACTGATAACATTCAATTAATCGATGTCGAAAGCCTACAATTGTTAAATGTAAATAGTAATTCCAATTCTGAGACTAAGTCTATTTCTTGGAGTCCAGATAGTACTGCATTAGCAGTTCCAAATTCGGACAATGGTGTTGATGTCCTACGAAAATCAGACCTAAGTGTTGAGGCAAGCCTATCCAGCGGCCATAATACCGATGTATCTTGCATTGCCTTTTCAAATAGCGGAAATAAAATCGTGTCAGGGGATGAATCTGGCCGAGTATTGTTATGGGATAAACAAGGCAATCCAACAGGAAAGCAATGGGAATTAAATAGTGAGATAGTCGGTTGTGGATTTGGTAATAATGACTTAAGAATAGGATTACTCAGTGAAAGTGGTAGATTAAAAACTGTTGATGTAAACGGAGGAGACATTCATCAAAGTGATTTTATTTCTGGAAGTGAAATGCACTGGTCGAGCGATGGTACGTATATTCATTTAATTGAATCAGGAACCCGTGCCAAAATAATAACGGTTGAAACTTCCACTTTTGAGGTAAAAGAAGAGACTGTTCTTTTCCATCGTGCTTCAGATTTTGCCGTTGTTGAAAATTCTAACTACCTTCCAGAAAAAATATTTGTCAGTACTGACACTCAAAATATTGCAGTTTATGGAACCGCTGAACTACCATTAGGATATGGCGTAAATGGTGCTGACTTAGATGGTGATATGGTCCCGGATCATATAGATCTTGACGATGACGGAGATTCTATTTTAGATACATGGGATATTAATTGTGATTCAACTGCTGAAGAATGTTCAATGGTGCCTAATCAAGACGATATTAGAAACCTCAATATCTGGATCAATCAAAGTTCATTGGAAATTGAAGACATAATCACACTAAGTTCTCAACAGTCATCCCATATTAGAAACATGTCCCGTAAATCTGTCATTTCTGACCAGCAATTGAGCCATTCAGAATCAGTAATGTTCTCAAATTCCATTTGTGAAAATATGGATAATGAGGATTTTGCTGACTCTTGGAAAGCAGCAATTGAACTATCTTTCGGGCAAGTTGAAAATGGATTTGTTAGTTGCCACATTAGAAGTGGGATGACATTAACACAAATAGATGATTATAGGACTAGAATTAAAGTGGTATTGAAAGTTTCTTTTGCCTTATTCCCCGACGCACAGTATCCTCTTGAACTATCACTCCTGTACCAACCTGAAGCAACCGATGCTTCAATAGCAAATTTGGCCGAAGCCCACCCTATTAGGGTGGCACTGGATGGAGAACGAGGATTTCTAGTTTCTTGGAGTCCTTGGTGGGTAGAAGATAATAAAATAAATCTACAACTAATTGAGGAATTTCCTCCCGACCCAACCCTACTGGAAACATTTGTTGATGTTACAGTAAAATATCCATGGATTGCAGTTTTTGTGATACTAATGTTGATGGCAACTGTATTATTTTATATTAGATCTAGAAATGCGAGTTCTGTTGATTTAGAGTTTGCATTCGATGATTTCGAAGATATCACTGAAGCACCAGCGCGAGAGGAAATCGTAGAGTTTGAAGAAGATGAGGAACTCTCTGAAGAAGAAATAATGAGAAGACGGCAAATAAAAAGAAAAATCGGCCGTAAAAAATCTCCATCTATTACAGAAAATAATCAGGAGCCTGATTTTTCAGTTGGTGTAAGAATGGCAGTTACTGAACCACTTGGGGAGGAGGAGGATTCTGCTCCAGTTGTTGTGCGTAGAAGGTCTGGTAGTGTAAAACGCAATCGCGATGGTACTGCCATCATAGGAAAGAGGAAGCAACTGGGTACAGTAGACAGTGATGCTAAGCCCGTAATAGCCAAGAAAGTATCTACTAAGAAAAAGACAATAAAAACACGCAGAGTTGTAACGGGTCAAACAGAACGGCAAGTCATGGATAGTGCCCTAGATAAGTTGACAAATACCGATGATTACCAGCAAAATTGAGCACCTTGTGGTAGGTTACACGCCTCTATCAAAAATTGGTTGAGACCTTTTAGGTGGTCATCATCAAGCCTATTGAATACCTCGCCAAAGTACTTGTCCAATCTTTCATAAGATAAATCAGACCGGCTGATGGACCAATTGATTACTGCGTTTCTATGTTCACCACTACTCTCAAACAATTTCAATTTTGACTCAAGTGCATTATGTGCAGCAATTATCATTTCTTGCGCGGTATCTTTTCTAGCAGCAAATACTCCGAAGACCATCGGTTTTCCTGATTTTTCAAGCCATGCTTGGCCTAAATCCAATTGTACCATCGATGGATTTTTCTTAGCGCTCTCAAGTGCCCTATCTCCAATCAATAGTGCGCCATCACAACTATCTAGCATTAGATCAAAATCTGGACCCATATTGGTGAAAGTAGGAGATAGTCCCTTTATTTCCAATAGATGCTTTAGAAGGGCTACAGAAGTTGCTGAATCAGACGGTAATGCAATAGAGTCCATATCTTCTATTTTCTTTTTTGAGAATAAAAGAACACTACCTACTTCACCTTTGGAGCAAATTCCAATATCTGGAATCAAAACTAATTCATCTGCATGTTTTGCATAATCTGCAGCCGGTATTGGTGCAAGCACACAATCTCTTCGTAGCAAATGCCCAGTTAACCAGGAGGGGGGTGCAGGTAATATGTTCCATGTTTCATCCAATCCATGGAATAGGGGGTCGCAATTGAGGAATGAAACGCGCCCAATCGTCCGCGTCCAACTATGGGTCGCCATGATTTGCGGGAAGGCCAATCACTGAAAGGTGTAACCCACAGATGGTTAGTATTGAGCCATTTTCAAACCGCGCCTTGGCTTGGGTTTTTCTGCGACGAATATCTCAAATTGTTGATATGTTGTGTTTCTCTTTACAGATATACATCCAGCATTCTCAATCAGTTTGGACAATCTGCTCAAATCATGATCTAAGGGCGCGGTAGAACCTGCTAAATGCATTATTGACTCCTTTTGCACAGTGCCGTCGATGTCATCAGCACCGAATTGTAATGCCAATTCTGCTAGTCCGTCACCAATATTCATCCTATATGCTTTGATATGAGGTATTGAATCCAACATCAACCTTGATATTGCGATTGTTCGCAATACTTCACTTCCAGTAGCACATTGCGCTTCTGGCAATCTTGAGGAATCTGGTAAGAAGGGATATGGAACAAAACACTGAAAACCTCCAGTCAAGTCAGCTAATTTACGTAATTTGTCCATATGGATTAATCGATGCCTTATTGTTTCAACCGTTCCAAATAGCATTGTACAATTTGATGGCAATCCGATTTCATGAGCAGTTTTATGAATCTCTAAGTATTCCTCTGAACTCTCTTTACCGTTACAAATAATCGCCCTTATTTCATCATCCAGTATCTCGGCTCCACCTCCAGGTAAACTACCTAAGCCAGCATCTTTCAATATCGTCAATACTTCACGAAATGACATATTGGATAACT
>Ga0206681_10000612_pt1 | contig 18576 bp, 15 predicted proteins | sample M150012015metaG_FD_161048 | JGI IMG/M metagenome (GOLD analysis project Ga0206681, IMG submission 161048) | Ammonia-oxidizing marine archaeal communities from Monterey Bay, California, United States - M1 500m 12015 | ecosystem: Environmental > Aquatic > Marine > Intertidal zone | place: USA...
GTCGTTGAAGAAGTCGTTGAAGAAGCCGCCCCTGAAGAAGAGGCAGTTGAAGAAGTCGCTGAGGCTGAACCTGCTGAAGAAGGTGCTAAATCATGTGCTATTTGCGCAACCGATAATGAGGCTGATGCAGCAACATGCACTGCATGTGGATTTACATTCTAAGTAAATATCCCTAATTCTTGAATTGGAAAAAGACCCTTAGGTGATTTCTCTATAGATTTCAAAGTGGTAATTGCCACAGAGGCCACTCAGTATTATTTGATGATGAACTTACCATTACTATCACTTGGCGACCAATTGAAGATAATACATCTGTCAGTGGTCGAGAAGTACTTGGAGGAATCACTCCATCTCTAAGATCTACAACTAACCAAGCATCCGGATATTGTTCACACCACGCAACTAATTCTGCCTCAATACCTTGTGGTGGAACTCCTTGACGAACACTTGCGATGAATTCCCAACCTTGTTTACAACGTCTTTCAGAATCGGTCCAAATAAATATTTTAGGATTGGTTGAAAGTTTATCGAGTTGCTCAATCAATTCTGTTTCTGTTGCACAGACCGGCTGATTTGGCATTGGCATTGGAAGAGAATTATGCCACAATTCATCCACATGCATTGGTTCAGTTCGGCGCATACTATTCCCTCGTGTCAATACCTCTAACTCCACCCATAAAAGCCCTATCACCTCGCGTATTAGCGAATTGTTGGCTTATGTCAATTGCCCGAATATTTCTCAATTAATGCCATAAGCAATGCTAACCTTCATGCCCCTTATGCTACGCCCTTCAATTATGTCAGGTAATTCTGGGCCTCCACCACCTTCTCCCCCAGGTGGATCAATGGGTATGATGTTAATCATAATGATTCTAATGACTATGTTGATATTAAATCCTGGAATTAGAAATTCATTAGGAGATATTGCTGATCCAATTCTTTCTCCAATACTACCTGAACAATCATACTTCGTGTTAACTGTACTAATCCTCGGTACATTTTCCATGACAATAAATACTGTACTTCGTAATTTCTTCATGGACCCAATGGCTCAAGCCCATATCGGACACCGACAAGGTCAAGTTCGAAAAATGATGAATGATGCTAGAATGTCCCGTGACCCAATCTTACAAGAGAAGTCAACTATTCTGCAACAGCAAATGATGCCTGAGCAAATGAAAATACAGATGGGTGCTATGAAACCGATGATGTTTACAATGGTTTTCATTATCGGTATTTTTGCCTGGCTAACCTCCTCGGTAGAACAATTTAGAGTTGATTATGTTTCATTGCCTTGGACACCCGAGTGGAATTTATTGGGTGATAAATTTCTATTCTTCCCTGCATGGATTTGCACATATATTTGCATGAGTGCTCCTTTTGGAAGAATTGTGGACCGCCATATCAAATTATTTAGATATAGAAACCATCCACTAATTTCTGCTGGAGAGATGATAAAAGAGCCATTATTGCACTTGGTTGCGGTTAAGCCTAGTGAAAAATCTGAACAGGCAAAAAGAAGACAACGTTCACAGCGCAAGAGTGGGCCAAAAAAGCAAGCAAATAGCAAATCTGCTTCGGCAAAGAATCAAGAGAGTAAATCTTCTGAATATAGTAGCAAAAAAATGGAATGCCCTGATTGTGGAAGCAATGCTTTCACAAATGATGGTCCAAGAACAAAAAGATGTAATGTCTGCCTAACTGAGTGGGTGTGAGTAATGGTCAAAATTACCGTATCTGGGCACCCAGGAAGCGGTACAAGCACCCTAGTTAACAAACTGGTGCAATCTAATAGTTGGACCTCGTTAAACGGAGGCGATGTTTTTCGCTCAGAGGCAAAGAATCGTGGAATGTCACTTGCAGATTTTGGTGAATTGTGCAAAAGTGACTTGCAAGTGGACAAAGAATTAGATAATTTACTGAAGGAAAAAATGTCTGGTGATAATTCTATTGACATTGTAGAATCGAGATTGGCAGGTTGGTGGGCATACCTATTGGATATTGATTGTGTTAGACTTTGGATTGATGTCAGCGATGAAGAAAGAGCTCAAAGAGTGGTTGCTAGAGAGGGTGGAACGGTCTCTCAAGCGCTAGAGGCAAATGCCAAACGTTCTGCTATAGATGCTGCCCGTTTTTCACAACTTTACAATATTCTACCTCAAGACAGAGAGGCATACACCCATGTAGTGGATGCAGGTGAGATGAGCATTGACGAAGTGTTTTCTGCCGTCACTATAATTTTGGAGGACTTTAATTGAATAGAATAATACTCGATTCCGAAGCAAAAACCGACGCTGATATCGGAAAAATCCCTGACATGCGTTCGGTTGAGGAAAGGCTCAATTCTGGCTTTATTCTTCTTGACAAACCTGCAGGCCCTTCCTCGCATCAAGTTGCTTCTTGGGCTAGAGATCTGTTTGAATTAGAGCGCTTAGGCCATGGTGGAACATTGGATCCGTTTGCAACAGGTGTTTTGCCATTGATGGCTGGTAAATCTATGAAACTTACCAAGAAAATATTGACCCACAATAAGACATACATCTGTGTATTCCGCTTTGCATCAGAACCAGATGCCGACACCTTGGATGAAGTAATAACAAAAATGACTGGAAGAATATTCAATGTTCCTCCTGAAATTTCTGCAGTAAAGATACAGGTGCGAAGTCGTCGTATCTTCAAATTTGAAAAATTGGATTCCAAGAATAGCCAGATGGTTGCAAGAATTGAGTGTGAGGCTGGTACTTACATTCGAACAATGGCTCGTGACATGGGGCTATTATTGGGTATGAAAGTTGAATTAAAGGAATTAAGAAGAGAAGCTTCAGGCGTTTTCACTCTAGATGATTGTGTAACTCTACAACAACTGGCCGATGCATATTGGCTGTGGAAGGAGTTAGACCAACCTGAAGCATTGCTAAGAATAATTCACCCTGTAGAAAAACTACTCCTCGATTATCCTAGTGCAACTGTAAAAGATAGTGCTGCTGCTGCAATCTCACACGGTGCGCCATTATTACGCCCAGGAATAGTTAGCATTGATTCCTCCATTAGCGAAGGCAGAGATATTGTCATCAACACAATGAAGGGTGAAACTGTTGGCCTAGTCAAATTGAATGTAGCAAGTGATTCAGTAAAAGAAATGGAAAGCGGAGAAATAGCAAGACCTAATATGGTACTTCTAGACCAAGATTTGTATCCAAGACGTTGGAAAAAATCTGAGTGATCATACACTTATTAGTTATCCGAAAATGGATAAATAATCAATAGGTGTAGATTCAAGCTTCAAAATATTCTTCATAAATATATTCATCTGTTTCAATACGAACTTTTAGTTCAGACATTATGGTTCACAACCTACTTTGTCACCTATGGTGAACGGCCCCCCAGCCTCAAAGCAAATTGGTCTGACACGGTCTGCCTATCAAGTTTGAGGGTGATTATTGCGTTATACGACAAATGCTAGTTGAAATCAATAGTATTTCCAATAATCACAATTCACTCTATTTTTCTTATTTTTGAAGGAGAAAATAGTGCAAATAATCCAATTATTGCAATTAGTGATGCAATCGTTAGAGTCGTCATTGTCTTTGAGGAAAGTTCCAAACCACTACTTACAGGTTGTTCTTTTATCGCAGCGTCAATGGTAACAACAATTTCTGCTTCGTTATTACTTTCATCAACTTCATCAATCTCCAATCCTCTATCGACTACAGCCGTTATTACTACAACTTCATCTCCTTCAGGGACTATCCAATCACAGGTAACAACACCTAATTCACCCGGTTGAAGGAATGAGATTGGTTGAGGAATTGCTATCAAAATATTATCAGCATCACATCGGACGGAAATCAAATTGGCATTTGTACGTCCATTATTTCTCACATAAACTCGGACACCGATGTGATCTCCTTCTCTAATAATGTCATCACCAATATCAATTGATTCAATCGTTAAATCAGGTAGTGCTAATACTTCCAAATCAAGCACTCTCTCTGAACAGGAATTTGTGTCACAAACAGAAATTAGAACTGAGTGATAGCCAGGATTTGGCGCAGTAATTTCAATTAGGCCTAGTTCTAAGTTGATAATTGCCCAACTGCGATTTGAAAAGGCAGTCAATGATGAAGAATCAATATCATAGTACAAAAATTCAACTTCGGTCAAGTAGTCATGTTCTACCGGTACCAAAGAAGGGAATTCGTTAACCACTGGTGCATCGTCAACCGATTCCACAATAACCGTGAAAGTTTCACTCCAAATATTCCCTGCTGAATCACTAACAGTAGTAGTAACAACCGCCTGACCTGATTGTTCAGTTACCAGTGATAACCTGATATCTCCGTTGGTAATATCAACTGTAATAATATCTGGATTTGTGTTTACAAGGGAAATTTGTAAATCATCCAATGAGGTTCTATCATCAGTGCAACGATTTGTGAATGGTAAAATAATTCCACTTCCATCTTCAATCAATGTTTGGTCTCCCACGGCGATACAAACTGGGTCTTCATCCCACTCCAACTCATATCCACCAGTAATATCAACCGAACTAATTTCAACAATTGTTGTGCTTTGGTCGCCGTCTGAATCCCAATTAAACCAAGACTTTATTTCAACATCAATCGATGTTTGTCCTGCTGACAAATACTTGCCAATAGGGAAGCTTAACGAAAACGTACCCAGTGCTATTGCTTCATTCGAAATTACTTCACCTCCAACATATATCATCCATCTTGTATATTGAGTGTTAAATCCATCTACATCGCCAATAATCTGCCCTGTAATGCTAATTCTGGGGTCATTGATATCAATTGATACGGAAGTAATACACGCTGTTATCGTGCTCAACTTTACTTTGATGAAGGCAATATCAGGAAGTAATATATTTTCATTAATCACTGTGAAATTTGTGAAAACAGTTCCATCGCTCGAAGATGCATATTCAAGAACAACATCGTTCAATGATTCATTTGCCAACTGATAATGAATACGACCGATTCTCTGAGAAGGAGGTGTTTCAAAAGACTCGCTTATCCAACTTCCACTTGTTCCCTCAATACTCGTCTCTAATCCACAAGAAGAATATGCAATGTTTTCAAATGTGCCCGTTGTCAAATCAATGGAACTAATAGGCACCTCAAGACCGGAAAATGTTGAACTCGCTTGTCCAACTTCTCCACCGTACCAAGGTGAACGATATTCTATTCTCAAACCAACAGCATCAACATTCAATTGGCTATCATCAGTAGTTCCAACTGAAACATAATCCAATGTGACAACTAGTGTTGACAAATCTGACCAACTATTATTTTCTCCATCTCCAAGTTCATATATCCAAGCGGTATTATTCATGTAATCCAAATCACCTGTAGTGTGAGCGAATGTTTTGATAAGATCATATTGACCAGAATATTCCGTGGAGATTCTAACTGAATCTTGGTAGAGAGCGTCTGGAATCTGAATATTTAGCAATAATTCAACATTTAATAATTCATATTGTTCATATGAAGTAAAATCAAATCCACTAACAGATATTTCTGGCCCCTTGCTCCACGAATATGCCATGTCTGGAGCATATCTCGACGCATTGGAATCTGTTGGAGAAGTTTGCGCCCAGAATGTGTATTGCTCTGTATTTAGTGGGCGTTGATGAATAAAGGACAACTTATTTTCTGCGACCATTGTTTCAGTATAAGTTGCTGGATTATTAGAATAAGTGAGGGTATCATCTACCGACCATTGAGTTGAATCTGAAAAATCTCCCATTGGAAATAAATCCACAGAATGAGCATCATGGATTGTTCTTGCTGCAACGCCATTAAACGGTGCTATTAGCAATAATCCTAGAACGACCAAGACTAGAGCGGCTGGATTTAGACCACTTCGCATGAAATAGCCAGAATAGACAACACACTTGAGCATAGGGGTTGACCGATTCACTGCAAGCCAAAAACAGATTGACGATTTGACGGGGGGATTATTGAAATACCACGCGCTTGACGGCAGGCTACCTCTTGGCTGTGGTGGTGTAGGGGTTAGCACGGCAGATTGTGGTTCTGCCAGCCCGAGTTCAATTCTCGGCCACGGCCCTCGTAATATCAAATAGTGTAAACTATAGCATTTTCAGCGCTTTCACAAATCTGAAGGTTTGATATGGTGGCCCATTCTTTGTCCTTTTGTTTGTAAATAATCACGGTTGTGTTCCCCAACCCCGACAATCAGTGGAACCATTTCAGCCACATTGATGTGATGGGAGCGAAGTTGCTCAACCTTGTTTGGATTATTTGTTAGCAAACTTACTTCTTGAATCTCCAAAGCAGAAAGCATACTTGATGCGATTGAATAATCTCTTCCGTCCGCTGGCAATCCCAGCATCAAATTAGCATCCAAGGTATCAGCGCCCTTATCTTGTAAATGATAGGCTTGTATTTTTGCATGCAGACCGATTCCTCGCCCTTCTTGTCTCAAATATAGTAAACAGCCCCACCCTCTGTCTGATATCGCTTGCAATGCGGCTTGTAATTGTGGACCACAATCGCAGCGACGGCTGGCAAATGCATCTCCGGTCAAGCATTCGGAATGGACTCTAATCAATACAGGGTCAGGCCCTTGCATATTCCCAAGTGTTAGTGCGACATGATCTAGGCCTGTACTTTCTTCATGGAAGACTCTAATCAAAAACTCACCATATTCAGTAGGCAATTTCGCCTCACTAGGAACTTCACTACTCTCGATGAGGATAATGCCTCCATCATCATCTCTAACGTTCATTGTTTCACCTCAATGACAAATTTATACTCTCCAGCATTCTTTTCTATAGATAATAAATTGTGATTCAATCGCATTAAAAGAAGTGGTATATCGTGATATGTTTCAGGATCGTCTGACAATACTTCCAATATGTCACCATCCTTCATATTTTGTAGTGCTTTTTTTGATTCTGCAACAGGGATAGGACATTGAAAACCAATCACATTCAACCTATGCGTCGGAATGTTTTGCGCATCAGCGCTAACCTGCGAGACTTCCACCACATTACTGCGATATCGCTTCATGCTTTCAACGCATCCATTGAGTAAGATTACAATAATAATAATGTAATCTGGCGATTACTCAAACCTCACTTTGATGTGTGATGAATGTTTGACTAAATTTATGGGAAGCACGGCGACTCCACCAGAGGACCTCTCTTGGAAGGAAGTTGCTCAATTGGGATTAGTCTATGGCAAAATACCTATTGCACTATTATTCGTTGAAGCTTTTTACTGGTTCTTAACTATGCCAACAGATACTCTAGGGCCAATTCAAGTAAGCGAAGCATGGCTGTGGAATGAAATTGGAAATGCGCTATATGGTGCAGGTTCACACACATTATCCACAAATAATGGATGGTTAACTAGAATCGAATTTCACCATGTTAGTTTCCCAGGAGCAATGAATACAGTTTCACTCTATGTATCAGATGAATGTGCAGGAGTTCATGAAATGATTTTCATTTCAACATTGGTAGCAATGACCGATGGCGTTTCTCAAAAATTAAAAATTAAAACAATTGCTGTAATGTGTACTTTAGTATACATTCTAAACTTAACCCGATTAATTCTCTTTTATCCTATTGCATTAGAAGATTGTTTAGCCAACCCCGACCAAGCATCTTGCCTATATGGAATGTGGACTTTCCATACTGCCATCTATGAATGGGGCTTTTTGTTAGTTCTAATCGCAATGTGGGTACTATGGTTTTGGAAGGTAGGCGGTCCATCAAGAGCTATGGACAAGAGTCTGGCTGGCAAGGATAGTTGGAGAATTATTACAAGAAAGAATTGGAACTCCAAACATTTTGTTGCCATTGCATTGGTAATATTGTTTATTATTTCTGCAGCATACAATGTTACTTCAAATGAAGAAGCAATGAAGGCAAAGGAAACATTAGACGACTGTGAATTATGGAATTCAGATAGCGCACAATGTGCTAATGCAAGTAATAGATGGGATGATGCAATTGGTTATGCTTGGTCACTCAGCGCTCTTGCATTGGTTGTCGCTACCATTACTACATTCACAATTGAAAAGCCAAATGGTGACGGTAAATGGCCATCGGAAGTAGAGCGAATCGCTAAGGAAGAAGATCGCTTAGAATTACTCAAAGAACAAGAATTAGAAGCCGCTACCCTCGAAAAAGAAAGGAAGAAGGCGCTTAAGAAATCTGGTTCTTGGAAAAAACGTAGCAATTCCGGTAGCGAAGAAGAATAATCTCGCTATTTGAGTACAATTACTGCTAATCCGGTGCTTATTTTATTAGATTGGTCCATTACCATTATTTGGGAATGACAATGGAATCAGGTGACAAATCCTCTCCAGAGCAACAAAAGCCCTTTTGGGATTCTGCTCAAGCACCAGAAGGTGTAACTGAGTCACAACCAGAAGCACATTCAGTTTCTCCACCTCAAGCACAAATAGTTGGTAATCTCGGACAACAGCAATCCACTCACTTTTCTGCAACAGTGAATAATTCTGCTCAACACAATTCTGCTTCTTCAATAACTTCCGGTTATGATATGTCTGAAAAAAAGGCCGGAATGAATTGGAAACAATTCGCAATCGGTTTTTTTGCACCCGCTGTCATCATGATATTACTGACGATTCTTTCTGAAGTCGCTAATGGAGAGTGGGATGACAGATGGGATGATGTGTATCAAATGGAGATGATTACAATGTCTTCTGATGATGGTGAATTCTCGCATACATTTGATGGGAGAATTACAGATGATCAAATGCAAATAAACTGGTGCTGGTCAACAGATTCATACGGAGGATATGATTATTATTGTCATTATTCATACCAAAATGGTGCTGAAATAGTTGAAATTATTGAGGAAAAAACTGATGGAAGGAGTGAAATGGTTGTTGGGGAGTATAATGAACAAAATCACACCATTTGGTTGACTACAGACTCACATAGTGTTGATGAAATGGAATTTGAGTTCGAATTTTATGATAGAGCACTTGAAATTGAATTGGAAAATTCAGGTGGCGGTGGAGACGATATGACTGATACTTTCTTTTGTTTGATGCCATTAATAGGAATTGGTGCAATTGTTATTTCTTTTGTTAGAGGAAATAAGTCATTAGGATATGGACTGATTGCTTCAGTATCAATTCCAGTTATTTTAGGTGGATTAATGCTCATGCTATTGCTAATGTTTGGATTTTAATCCAAAATAATTGGAGTTCATTTTATTATATGAATCAATTTACCACTATATGGGAATAATTATGCAATCCGGTGACAATTCTCCTTCAGAACAACAGAGCCCCTTTTGGGAATCTGCTCAAGCACCACAAAGTGCTGCCTCTCCACAATTTTCTGGAACTGTGAATGATCCTGCTCAATACGTAGTAACTTCCGGATATGATGCGTCTGAAAAAAAGGAAGGTATGAAGTGGGGTCAATTTGCAAAGGGTTTCTTTACACCGTATGCTACCATGATGTTTTTGACAATTTTTTCGGGTGTTGAATTCACTGATTCCTTTTTGTGCTTGATGTTACTAATCGGAATTGTTGCAATCGTTATTTCTTTTGCTAGGGGAAATAAGTCATACGGCTATGGACTGCTTATTTCAGTATCAATTCCAGTACTATGGATTGTGTTCATATATGGATTCTTAATACTGCTGATGTTAGGAGTTTCCTAAGCAAATCAAACAATAGATGCTGAAACTATTTGACCAGCCATCTCTCTCTTTTCCAGAGCCTTGATAGCAAGACCGACTTTACTTGTGTGAATACTAATCAATGTTTTTTGTTGCTCAAAAGAAACATCACCAATTTCTAATTCCTTACAATTTAATGCCTTGATAAACCAATTTGAAATAGTTCTTGAAGAACCTGCAACACTTTGTGGAATATCCAAAGATAATGTTACGAATCCAAATACATTTGCAGTCTCACCATAATCATCTTGCTTTTTGACAGGATCTCTATCCATACCTTCAGGAAGTTCAGGTGCTTCAGACTCAATAATATTTAGTCCGTATGTAGCGATAATTTTGTTCAGTTGTGCTGAATCATCTCTCGAAACAAGACTCCATGCTTCTCCCTTTCTTCCGATTCTACCTGTTCTACCAATTCTATGGATAAATGAATCCGTATCATTAGGAATATCATAATTGATAACCATTGTAATGCCATCAACATCTATTCCACGTGATGCAACATCTGTTGCGATGATTGTATTGTACTGACCTTCTTTGAATTTTCCTAGAACCTTCTCCCTTTGGTTTTGGTTCAAGTCACCATGTAATCCAGCAACATCAAATCCATGTTTGGAAAGTCGTTGAACAGCCAAATCGACCATCCTTTTTGTATTACAAAAAATAATTGTTTGACCATCATCGCCTGTTTGAGCAAGAAGACGTCCTGTAACCCACAACTTATTGGCACGACCAATGTGAACCATATACATATCAATTGGAGGAATGTCCAATTCCTCAACATTGGTTAGAACAAACTCTGGTTCATTCATGAACTCATTAGCAGCATCAATAATTTCCTGCGGGAATGTTGCTGAAAATAGTAGAGTTTGTTGGCGAGAAGTCATTTTTTCTATAACCCACATAATATCTGGGAAGAATCCCATGTCTAGCATTCTATCTGCTTCATCAAGACAAAACATAGTTGGATTTGCTAAATCAATATGTCCTCTTTCGGTCATATCCATTACTCTACCTGGTGTTCCGACGATAATGTCTACACCATCTTGCAGGGTTCTAGCCTGCTTTTCTAAGTCAGTTCCACCATAAACTGTGAGAATTGTAAGTCCAGACTCACCTTGGAGAGCGTCAATTTCCTCTGCTACTTGGTTGGCTAATTCTCTTGTTGGAGTTAATATTAGAGCTTGTAATTTTCCGCTTGCTGTACACTTGGTAATGATTGGTAGGCCAAAGGCTGCAGTTTTTCCTGAGCCGGTTCTTGCTTGACCAATAACATCTCTGCCACTAAGTGCTAAAGGAATTGTATCCTTTTGAACGGGCGTTGAAAATTCCCATCCAAGTTTATCTATTCCAGTTAATACGCTCTGGGGTAAATCCCAATCGGTGAAGCGGGTGTTTGTGAACATTCTATTGACTCCGTTTATTTTGGGTTGGACCCTCTATACGGAGTGAGAGTCCTCGGCACTAAATCAGTAATTATCCGCTTCTGCGATTTCTCTTTGCAAATCGCCCATCCAATATTTTAGAGCATTTGCTCTATTCATTGGACGGCGTGTTTGGCGGACATGCTCGAGAATGTATTGTCGGAATTTCAAAGACTTGTTTCGGTTAATTCCCTTAGGAGTCATACCGTCCCATAGTCGGTCAAATTGCTCTTCCTTGTCGTTGAACGGAGAATCACTCATGATAACACACCTCTTTAGCGTTCGGGCCACCAACCGCCCCCTCTTAACGGTGTCGGATTTATTATAGTATGAAAAGCAGACACTGTGAGCAAAATCGCACTAATTATCACTTAGAAATCTGAATCATCTTCAGAATCAAAATCTGGCGCAATGTCATCATCATAACCATAAATTTCATCTTGCGAATATGCTCGGTATGCGTTCTTTCTTTCGGCTTCCTTTTTCTTTATCTGTTCATTCATTTGAACCATTTTCTGAACTCTTTCAGTGTCGGTTAAAAGATGATCTGGTTTCTCGCTAATATCTTCACTAGTTGGCTTCTTATCCGATGCGAGTGGTGCCAAGCCAATTTGTTTGCCTTGAGATTCTGCTATTTCACGATCTAATTGTGGCACTGGTAATGAAGCCGCAAGGAAACGATTCTTTTGAGCCTCCGTACCTTCAAGTTCCATATCGAAAACCATCTCTTTCAAACTCTTTATCAACTGACTATCTGTTTCGCTGCGGAGCAATTCTTCCGCAGTTACGCGCAATACATCTTCGCTCAACAAACGTGGTAGTAAGTTAATACAAGCCTTACGCACTTGCAAGTCTTTACTTCTGGTTCCGGACAACACAATATCTTGAGCTCTACCATTATCCTTATCTATATTTTGAATTGCTTTAATTGCTGAAATACGGACTACTGGGTCTACATCTACTATTGCTCGCTCTGCAAATAAGGTGGCAACTCTAGGTTCACGATTTGCTAATGTTGGTAATGTTTTTGCGGCGATTCTACGAACTTCATCGCTCTCATCATTGAGGGCCCAGGATACCAAATCCCAAGCGGTTGAACCGCCTTTTCTCAATACCTTGCGTAGTAATTTTGCGGCCTTTATTCTATATTTAACCTCAGTTTCAAGCATTAAACTGTCAATATGGCGGCAGACAACTTCTGGCCAAGTTTCTGATAGACCATTTAGTGCCTTCCAAGCATTATCTTGACGGAATTCTACTGATGAACGCAACTCATTTACCAGGATTGTTTCTACTGCTGAAGGAAAGACTGGGGCTGAAATTGCTAGGGCCTTACTCGCAGCCTCACTCACACTTTCATCTTCATCATCGAGAAGTACGCTCAGCCAATCAAACATTTCATCCGATTTCTGAATCGCAACTTCTGGCAATGCTTGTAATGCTGCAATTCTAATTGCTGGATTTTCACTCTGCAATGAAGATATCAGCACTTTGTGTGCTTCTTTTGAAGCAAATCCTTTCAGCCGTTGCAATGCCCTAACGCCGTCGACTTGAGTTAACTGATAATCACCCTCGGTCCAAACGGACTTTGCTGATTCAATTTCTCCTTTTGCCAGCGGAATAATATCCTGCTTGCGCAAACCCTGCCATGGACCTGTTTCGCTTTTTGTGACCGCTTTGGTCTTGCGCTTTTTCTTGTTTCCTACATTGATAGGCAATCCCGTTCTCGGGTCCCTTGCGATGTAATCACGAGACAAATTCAACACCCCTAATACGCCCGCATTAACAACATAGGCTTGAACCTATGGCAATAATGCCCTCATATCATTTAACATGATATTGTGCAATCAACTACCTATTAAGTCTATGACAATATTGCAAAACGGTTCAAACACCAATCAACAAATTAATTGAAGCAGTTGATTACCCCCTCAACCATGGATGGTGGGTCACGAGGTGAAAGCGGAATCGTTTTGATGCTGCTATTTATTTTGTTGACCTCTTCATGGTCGGCTATGATAGGAGCAGATGATAGCACATTTTCTGCTTCTGAAACAGTTGAATATATCTCTCACTCGAATAACGATTTCAGTACCAGTAATGGATTCCTTCATGAGAATATTTCAGTGATAAATGTGACTGGTGAAGCAAAATTAAACCGCCCTGAAATTCAATGGGGTCCAACAAATGCAAACGGATTGATGTTCACTCGCACAGGTGCGTGTACTGCCTATCTAGAACAAACTAACGAAATATGGTTAATGGGTGGAAGAATTGACCCGAATCCAACGATAAATAATGACGAGGGCCCAACCGATGCGGTAGAAATATTTGATGTTGCAACAGGAACTTGGAGTTTTTCAAGTTCAATGCTCAATGAAACACAGCAATATGCAGGCTGTGCCCAAATTGGCGGTAAATTATACCTCGCAGGCGACTATCATCCCACTGCAAGTCCAGAAATTAGGTCTCAAGGATTCCTACAGAGTTACGACTTGAATACCAGTAATTGGACGATGAAGACACCAATGCCATCTGGCAAAAAGGTTGGACTGGCAGGCGTAGATGCACTTGATGGCTATCTCTATGTTGCAGGTGGGGTCAATAGACAGAACCGTCAAGATATTACAGACAGATTATTGCGTTACGATCCAGTTCTTGATAATTGGACTGAATTAGCGAGCATGAATTACAAAAGACATTCTTTTACATTGACCGCATTCCACGGTAAATTATATGCTCTTGGTGGGGTGTCTAAAGAGATTAACCCATTAACCAATTTCACAGATATTATCGATTCAAATAGAACTGAGGTTTACGACCCTGCTACAGATACCTGGACTAATTTAAGTGACCTTCCTATTTCACTCGCAGCACATGATGCAACTGTATTTAATGATGAAATTGTGATTATTGGTGGCTATAAAGATAATACTTGGAATGGTGTTGCAAGTAAGAACATATTTGGCTATCATCCATTAGACCAAACTTGGAGATTGCTACATGCACTACCCATCGGAATTTATGATTCAACAATAGCTTCTGCTGGAGGAACAATCATGTATGCAACCGGAGATACATCTAATACTAGATTCTCATCTTGGAATGCCTTTTATCTTGGAAATACTGAATATTTTGATAATCCACCAGAGCATGAGGGCTGGATTACCTCTCTTCCCGTTGACTTGAGATATTCATCACAAGGTTCTGCCACTCCAATGTGGATGACGCTTGATGGTACTACTCCTAATGGAACAGACTTACAAATGCAGTATAAATCCGGTTCAGATATTGTAGCAGTAGGAATTAATGCGTGGCAGCCGGTTGGAGCAAATACCAGCATTCCCGAATTTGTTGGAATTGCCAATCACTCACTCAGCATATTGAGTGAGGGTTCTTCTTTCATGCAGTATAGAATAAAATATACAACTACTGCTATGGAGAATTGGTCGACTCCTGATTTAGATAATGTAGAAATTATTAGCGAAAATGTCGCAATTACCTCCACTATCCCAAGCACAATGCATCCAAATGCTGCACCCGTATCCTTTACTACTCATCATCATGCATATACCAATACAGCACAATACCAATTATCAATTGTTTCAGCAAATTCTCAAGGATTCAAGGAACCTGCTTCGCAATGGACAACTATTACTTGGTCAGAAGATAGCGCCTCGTTTTCAGTAGACGACCCGGATTCAATGCTACTTTCTCCGCAAACATCTGTACAGGAGGGTTTGGTGAATCAAGATGGTCAACTTATGGATTGGGAATTTTCATTATCTGAAGGTCTTGCTACCGACTATATTTTGATACAGGTAAAAACAGTTGGGCTAAGAAATACAACATATAGCCATCCAACACCAATAAGCATTGACAAAGAAGTGGATGTGAGAGTAAAATCAGTCACTGCAAATTTTACAAGCATAGGCAACTATACACTTCAAGAGGATGAGGTAGTTCCAGAATTGACCAAACTAAATTTAGTTGTTGAAAATTATTTCACCACTTCTGGAAATCAATTATTGTCTGGAACAATTAGAGCACGTGTTCACTTAGACATACTAGAATTTAATCAAACAGAACAAGGAAATGATGTTTGGAATAATGCAACAACAAGTTGGTTTATCCTAAATATAGGTCAAGAAACAGATATTGAATACACACTTCCAGAAAATGTCTCTGGAAAATCAAATATTTGGATAGAGGCAACCACTTTGGATGATTTGATTCTAAATGTTGACGAAACACCGCACAAATTTATTTTGAATATTGAAGTACCAATATTGCTATCAGCGACTATTGCTGATGGAGAATATATCAACAAAGATGCTAATCGATTATTTGGAATACAGATATATGATGTTGGTGGGTTCACAAATAATACAACTCAAATGTCAGTATGGATTGAAGATATTGATGATGGAACAAATGGTAACCCATTAGATGGAATATCACAGATAGGTGAATACCGACAGAAAAATTTCTCAATTGTTAACATCGGCAATATTTGGTATCTGAATGTGACTGTAAATGATAGTGGAAATGGTGATCACCAAATTGTACGTACCTTACTGAATGGAGTTGATACTTCTGGACATTTGTTGCCACAAACTTCTGCCGAGAATGGTACCTCATGGTGGATTAGTCGTCAGCCACAAAAAGCGATAATAAGTGAGATTAGTACATTGGGTGAAAATGTTACTGGCACCCCGAGATTTGAACCAACTCGACAAATAGGATGGAGGATTACAGCCAGTGATTCAAACGAAATGGAAGACCTTAGTGAATTCAAAATTGAATTGGGTGGCGATTCAAGTCTCGGTATCAAATATTTACCACATGAAGGAACTTGTAGTTCATTGGATGCTAGATTATTAGTAAATTCCTCCAACTGCGTAATGACAATTTCTGGAGATGAAATGACTGTAGAAATGTGGGCTACTGTTGATTGGACGCTAACAAATGCCGGACTAATTACAGGTGAAATCGATGTTATTGTTCGCGATTATGATGGTGCAACTCGTATCTCACAACAAGGGCAATGGTCACTTGAGAGAGGATTAGATGTTCAATTTCAAAGTTTGATGGATGTCACCGGACGAGTAAATGGTACTCTAGGTGATTCACCAAAATTAATGGCAGGAGATAGAATTGAAATTGAAGCATCGGTAAAACACTTGATTTCAGGAGAATATTACAATGGACAATTAGGCGTGATTTGGTCCGGAAAAATCCAAAATGAAAGATGGCAAGGCGGACTGACCGCAATTGTTGTCGATGGTCAATTATCATTATCAATCCCAACGCCAATTGAAAGTGGACTCATCAATGATGCACAAATAGGTATCTGGGACCCGTTGGATGTATCAGAATTACTTGTCATTCCTTTACCAAATATCGTTGTCGATGCTGATGCCCCAATGATATTGCAATCACAATTGACCAGTGGAATCTCAAGATATCATCTTGACAATGTGGAGATTGGAGTCAATATTGATGAGCCTCAATCTTGGAGTTCTAATTTAACTCTCTCCTGTCAAGTGAGGTCAACAGAGCAAAATTGGCAACCAGTTACACTTTCTAGAGAATCAAGTACAATATTTGACGGCAAAACAATGTTTGCATTTGATTTTGACTTCAGTGATTCTGGTGACCCTTCACTATTGTCAAATCAAGCGCAAATTGCATGCTGGGCAGATGGTTATGATGATGCAGGTTGGCAACTCGATTCAGAAAATGGAAATAGTGAACTATCACCATGGCTGGTAAGCACCTTGAATGATGTCGGCCCTGATTTAGATTTAGGTGATATTAAAATCTCAGGAGAGACTTCTGCTGGTTCTAAATTATCTCTCAAAGTAGAATTAATCAATGCAGGAGAGAAAATACAACAGCCTTTCAATCTCAGTGTTTTCATTGTTCAAGGTGATGAGAAAACAATCGTAGGGCGCCAATTACTGAATGAATTGGGAGAGAATACCGCCGTTACTATGAATTCAAGAATCACAGTTCCTAATGGAAAATGGACATTACTAATTTCAGTTGATGATGAACAATTAATTTGGGAATTAGATGAGGGGAACAATGTATGGACAAAGGATTATGATGGACGCTCACAGGGCTTTTCAACCACAACAATAGCATTAGCAGGTGGAAGTGTCTTTGCACTGATTGGTACTGTAATATTCCTCAAAAGAAAGAGAACTGACTTGGATGAACTCGTTCTAGAATCTGAAAATAGTTCTTCAAAGGGTGAGCCACCAGCAATAGACAGCAGTTCCAAGCCAAAGACTGGCCCTCCAGGCACAGTAAAGACAGCTAGTGAGAGTGGAGGCAAAGCAAAGCCAAAGAATGGACCTCCGTCTAAATCAAAACCAAAGAATGGACCACCTAGATCTTCAGCATCCAATGGTCCAACAGGCGCACCTACAAACCTAGGTCAAGAGATACTACAAGCTCAGCCGGAAGCCGATTTGCAGGCTATGGCTGCTGCACATTTTGGCGCTCTTGATTCACTTATTCCGCAAGCAGCAGAAAGTCCTGAGGAAGCAAATGATGATGAAAATCAGATGCCTCATCCAATTTCAACCACTGTTGATGATTGGTCAGAATTACCAGGTGGTGGCGATTATGAATATACTTCGGATGCAACATACTACTCCGGAGAAACATGCGGTAAGTGGTTATTAAATGAAGACAAAACTTTCACTCGCGTAGAATGATTGGAACTTTTCATCCCTCAACTTATTGAATGTCGGCTATTCATGTAGTAATCATGGGGAACGCCGATGTTGAAGATGTTCGCAGAGTTCTCGCTATTTGTTTTCGTGATGGAAAGCCGCTTGATGCACTTGATGTTGAGCGCATATTATCGTTTGACATGGAATGGTTATCTCCGAATGATGCAGAAATCGCAGTTCAATCTTTGATCTCTGCTGGATGGTTAAGCGGAGGAAAGAAGTCTCTTACACCGAGTATTAGCATTTCAGGCATTACCGCACCATTGGGATGGTTCCCTCGCCCTACTCGCTTGACAAATCCTGTTTCAGTGCAAATGATTGATGAGGTGGAAACAAAAGAAAAACAAGTTACTGAACCGATTGCTCCCGCTGTCACACCGATAGCAGAAACAAAAATTACCACAAGTGGCGGAAATAGTGCTGACCCGAGAGATAAATTGAGCAAGAGATTAACTAAATTTATCGCAAAAACTTCAAAAATAAATGTTGAGGAAGTTGAGCGTAGAGCCAATCGAAAGCAGAAGGCACTCGCAGTTGCGACCAACTGGATGTGCCTAGCGCTTGTGGCAAAAGAACAAGGTATTCAGATGCAAGAAATAGTGGATGCTCTTGCTATTAGGTGATCGCTTAGGATATTTTTCCAATTTCCTTTCCACGCTCAACCATTTCAACCAGAACTGGTAGCAATATTA
>Ga0206681_10000613_pt1 | contig 18560 bp, 21 predicted proteins | sample M150012015metaG_FD_161048 | JGI IMG/M metagenome (GOLD analysis project Ga0206681, IMG submission 161048) | Ammonia-oxidizing marine archaeal communities from Monterey Bay, California, United States - M1 500m 12015 | ecosystem: Environmental > Aquatic > Marine > Intertidal zone | place: USA...
GTTCATCGTTTCGAGTCCGTTTTGGGTGCTGTAATTTGTGGCCTTGAACTGGCCGTATAGCGATCCTAGACTAAAATAAAGAGAGGAAAACAATGACAGAGAGATGCTAAATATGAGTTGATTTTTCATGTTCAGTTGGTAATTTACGATTATTGAAATTGATGCATTTGATAAGAGGAATGAGTAGGTAATTTTTTTAAGAAGGACGCCCAAACGGGCGTCCAAATTTCCAGATTCGTGTCAAGATTAAAATCTTGTCTTTACCCTTTTGTCCTTTTTGACCAATAAAATTATCGGCTCTGCTTTGATTGACTTTTCAGGGTCACTTTTACTGTGTAAAGTAATGCTCTCAATGTAGACCTTTGATCCTATTGGGAAATCCTTATTGAGGGTGATCATTTTTTCGGTAAAGTACCTAGATGTAGATTTGTTCTCTACTACCTGCCCATCTAATATATAGGATAAAATAAACCCGGAAACTTCAAGATCTTTTCGATTGGTTTCTAATGATTTTATTTTTTGTAGTTCGCCGATGGTAATCTCATCCTTAAACTTATCAGAGATGTCAAAAATACTTTTGGGTAGCCTTTCTTGTGAAAATGACGAGAAAGCAGTAGTTGCAAGAACTAAGCAAATAAGAATTGAATTTTTCATAATGTTACGATTTAATTGTTTCCCCAATGTTACGGTGGATCTACACCCGTGTATCTACCTATAATTAGGTATTTTATTTAAAAAATAGATTTTTAATGAATTCTTTAGAAGCATATCAAGCATAGATCTGTTCAATGCTGAGTATTCCAAGAAAATTCAACCAGAGCTTTATCCGATTCTTTTGTTCAAATTCATACCTTAGTATCAACTTTAGGGGTGCTTGTTGATCAGGCTGAGAGATACCCTTATTACTTGATCCGGATAATGCTGGCGAAGGAAAAAGGAAAGCTACACGATAGCACCATTCACATTTCTTTGTCGCAATTAACAGAATGATGACGATCTATTTGAACGGCATAGAAAACCAAGTCAACGATTCATCAGTTGAGAAACTACTGAAGGACAGAGGTCTGTTGGAAAAGGATGGAATAGCCCTTGCCCTCAACAATAAGGTTATACCGCGAGCAAACTGGAATACAATAGTGCTAAAGAACAACGATAAAATATTGATAATTACAGCAACTCAGGGAGGTTAACCGGACCATCCATAAAAACATATGTTAAATGGCAAAAACCGAAGCAATACCATCAGAAAGTTCAAAAATCACAAGAGATCCGTTTCCGGCGTCCCGCAAAGTGTACGTTAATGGAACAGTTCATTCGGATCTGAAGGTGGCAATGAGAGAGATCACCTTAACCGATTCAAAACCGATGTTCTCCGATGGAGAATTTCAAAAATCCGTGAATCCACCGATAACGGTTTACGACACTTCAGGCCCCTATACCGATCCTGATGTTGCCATAGATGTAAGGTTCGGTATTCCGAGACTGAGGGAACAATGGATATTTAACCGTTGTGACATTGAACGTTTAGACGATATTTCTTCTGAATACGGGAAAGACAGGTTGTTGAATTCAGAGCTGAATTATTTGAGATTTGAGCACATTAAAAAACCTCTCTGTGCTAAAGAGGGTTGCAATGTCAGCCAGATGCATTATGCAAAGAAAGGGATCATTACACCGGAAATGGAATACGTGGCCATACGTGAAAATCAGAAGTTGCAAGATTATAAGGGTTTAGGAGATCAGCATCCCGGACAAAGTTTTGGTGCTCGCATACCGAATGAGATCACTCCGGAATTTGTGCGGCAGGAAGTTGCCGAGGGCAGGGCGATCATTCCAAACAACATCAACCATCCTGAGAGTGAACCGATGATCATTGGTAGAAACTTTTTGGTAAAGATCAATGCAAACATTGGCAATTCGGCAGTTACTTCTACCATTGAGGAAGAAGTTGAAAAAATGGTCTGGGCAACACGATGGGGAGCAGATACGGTAATGGACCTTTCAACCGGTAAGAACATTCATGAAACCAGAGAGTGGATCATTCGGAACTCTCCGGTTCCAATAGGTACTGTTCCGATCTATCAGGCGTTGGAAAAGGTGAACGGGAAAGCCGAAGACCTAACCTGGGAGCTGTTCAGAGACACGTTGATAGAACAAGCTGAACAGGGAGTGGACTATTTTACAATTCATGCCGGCGTTTTGCTGCGATATGTCCCGATGACAGCAAACAGAGTGACAGGAATTGTTTCTCGAGGAGGGTCCATTATGGCCAAATGGTGCCTTGCTCATCACAAAGAGAATTTTTTATATACCCATTTTGAGGAGATCTGTGGTATTATGAAGCAGTATGATGTAGCTTTCTCTTTAGGGGATGGGCTAAGACCAGGCTCAATTGCTGATGCCAATGATGCAGCTCAATTTGGCGAATTGGAAACATTAGGAGAATTAACAAAGGTTGCTTGGGAACATGACATTCAAGTGATGATCGAAGGACCTGGTCACGTGCCGATGCAGATGATCAAAGAGAACATGGACAAAGAAATTCAGGATTGTTTCGAAGCGCCCTTTTATACACTTGGACCGTTAACTACTGATATAGCCCCGGGGTATGATCACATAACTTCTGGTATCGGAGCTGCCCAGATAGGTTGGTACGGGTGTGCAATGCTGTGTTATGTCACACCCAAGGAACACCTTGGCTTGCCGAATAGGGATGACGTAAAGCAAGGTGTTATTACCTATAAAATTGCCGCTCATGCAGCAGATCTGGCGAAAGGCTTTCCAGGGACCCAGCATAGAGATGATGCCATGTCTAAAGCCAGATTTGAATTCCGTTGGGAAGATCAGTTCAACCTCTCTCTAGATCCGGATACTGCCAGGGCCTATCACGATGAGACATTGCCTTCTGACAACGCTAAAGTGGCACATTTCTGCTCCATGTGTGGTCCACATTTTTGTTCCATGAAGATCAGTCAGGATGTTCGCGATTTCGCAAAAGCGCAGGGACTTAGCGATGCAGATGCTCTAGCTGCCGGTTTAGAGGGGAAATCAAAAGAGTTCAGAGAAAAAGGAGGGGACGTTTATGTTGAACCGGAAAGGTTATCGGAGCAATAGATAGTTTGAAAGACAGACCATACATACTGAGTGTAGCGGGATTCGATCCCTCCGGAGGCGCGGGTATACTAGCGGATACAAAGACCTTTGAGCAACACAAGTTACAGGGACTGTCGGTAGTTACAGCTAACACAATGCAAACGGAAGATGAATTTATTTCAGTAAACTGGATAGAGGCTGAGTTTATGTTTCAACAATTGGGCCTTCTGCTTGATCGATATAAAATACGTTACGCGAAAATCGGCTTAATAAAAGACGCTTCAACATTGAAAAGGCTATTGGCTATATTGAATGAACGAAACATAACGTGTTTATGGGACCCCATCTTGTCTTCTACGACAGGAGTTGATTTCCATAGACAGCTAGACGGATTTAGAGAGCTTCTGCCCAAGATCGATTACATCACACCCAACTGGCCTGAGATAAAAGAACTCAGTGGAGAGAATGGGGTAGAAGGCGGCAAGCTTCTGTCTAAAGTGACAAAGGTTTATTTGAAAGGGGGGCATTCCGATCAATTGGCGAAAGATTACCTTATCAAAAATGGGAAGGTTACGTCATTCAAGCCGAAAATAATTGGATTTCCAAAACACGGAAGTGGGTGCATTTTTTCAAGTGCACTATTGGCCAATCTAGCCCTTGGTTATCCGGAGATAAAAGCTTGTTTGAGAGCTAAAAGATATACTGAAATACGATTGCGTAGCAACGAATCACTTTTGGCATATCACGAAAGATGAGATCCAGGATTATATACCATATTTCGAATGGAATTGCACTGGCTATTTTAACAGGCTATTCGTTGAACCTAATTATAGGTTGGGCGGAATTGCTCTCGATCAATTTGCTGTACATTCTCGTGCCAGTTATATTGGTTAATTATGGGCTTAGAGTGTGGGCGAAAAAGCTTGATGCTGAGATCATCAATCCAATCGTAGAAACAAAAACGGTCAGATTTCTGTACTATGGAGGAGCAATTCTGTTTATAGCCGCAATTGTTGCTCATTTCATGCATCTTAGCTTTTTTCAAACGCCCTTTCTTTTACTGGCTGTTCTATTGGAAATTGTTGCTTGGGTGTTGTCTTTGGCTTTTCACAAAACAGAAAAGAATGTCAATTCCGAAATCATCGATGATATAGAGCTATGAAAAATATAGATCGTATATATCAGCTTTCCAACCTCCTTTCCTTTCTGATCATGACGGTGCTGTTGCTTGATTCAATGTCTCTTTTCTCATCCTGGGCCTGGTTCAATGTGGATTGGGTTTTCGGGGTGCTGATCGCTATCATGTGTTTGTTGGTATTCAGAGCCAAAAGGTTGGATATAAGGAGGAACAACCCTAACATGATCGTGCCCATTTCCAAGTACACATACATAGCAAGTTTTGTCGCATTTTTTGCAGGGTACTTGGTGCTTGAAGAAAATTCGAATGGACAAATTATATCCTATGGTCTGGCTTTGGTGCTGGATCTTTTCAGTTCGATCTCGTCGATGGTAGTTATTTCAAAAATGAAACGTAAAACGGCATGATCTCGGATTTACAATATATCACGAAAGATCAAACCGGATGGACGCATGCTGAACTTGCATCAAGCGCGTGTGAGGCGGGCGTGAACTGGATTCAGCTTAGGATGAAATATGCCTCGATCGAAGATGTTGTTCGAGAGGGGAGGTTGATCAGGGACATATGTACTACTTATAATTCCAGATTTATTCTAAATGATTATGTCGAACTGGCTGCTCGTTTGGGTGCAGATGGTGTTCATCTTGGTTTGCAGGATATGCCGGTGAAAGAAGCACGCAATTTATTAGGGAAAGAAATGATCATTGGTGGAACTGCCAATACGATTGAAGAGGCATTGAAACATATTGAAGACGGAGCCGATTATATTGGAGTTGGACCTTTTCGATATACCGAAACAAAGAAAACCCTCAGTCCCGTGCTCGGGCTTAAGGGCATGAGGTTAATTGCTCACGGAATCAGAGATTACGGGGTGAACCCCCCCATAATTGCGGTTGGTGGCATCTTACCAACTGACCTTAAAGGTCTGTACAAAGTCGGTGTAAGTGGAATTGCAGTCTCAGGATTCTTGACCGATGCGATTGTAAACAATGATGCAACCGTAGTTTTACGGAAGATGAAAAAACACTGGAGATCCTCGGATAAAAATGAATACGATAAAATAGACAAATTATGAGTGCATTAACGATAGCAGGTAAAACATTCGGTTCAAGACTATTCACAGGGACCGGGAAATTCAGCTCGAACAACCTGATGGAGCAGGCGCTTTTGAATTCCGGTTCAGAGCTGGTAACGGTTGCCTTGAAGCGAATTGATGTAAGAACAGACGCAGACGACATTTTAAGTAGGCTAGACCATTCTCAATTTAGTTTGCTGCCTAATACTTCAGGTGTCAGAACGGCTGAAGAAGCTGTATTTGCAGCTGAACTGGCCAGAGAGGCGCTGGAAACAAATTGGATTAAGCTCGAAGTTCATCCTGACCCTAAATACTTGCTGCCCGACCCTATTGAAACACTTAAAGCAGCTGAGGAATTGGTAAAGAGAGATTTTGTAGTTCTCCCATATGTACACGCTGATCCGGTTTTGTGTAAAAGATTGGAAGAGGTTGGAACAGCTGCAGTGATGCCTTTGGGTAGTCCGATAGGAAGCAATAAGGGCCTAATAACTAAAGACTTTTTGCAGATTATAATAGAACAGGCAAAAGTGCCGGTTGTTGTAGATGCCGGAATTGGGGCGCCTTCTCATGCCGCCTGGGCAATGGAGCTTGGTGCGGACGCTGTTCTGGTAAATACTGCCATCGCCGTGGCGGACAACCCTGTGACAATGGGAATTGCTTTTAAAAAAGCCGTTGAAGCAGGAAGGTTAGCATATGAATCGGAATTGGGTATGATACTGAAAAAAGCAGATGCCAGCTCACCATTAACTACTTTTCTGGAAGATTGACATTTTACAATTACATATCAGAATTGAACTGGAACGAGGTTTTGGATTCAATCTATCTTAAAACAAAGGTTGATGTTAAAGTAGCTCTTGCAAAAGAGGACTGTGACCTTGAAGATTTCAAGGCGCTAATCTCACCAGCCGCCGAATCTTTTTTGGAAGAGATGGCGAAAAAGAGCCACCTCAGAACACAGAAGCGTTTCGGAAAGACCATACAGCTTTATATACCAATATACCTTTCCAACGAATGCCAGAACATCTGCACGTATTGTGGATTCAGTATGAACGTTAAAATCCCAAGGAAAACGCTAACGAATGATGAAATTATCCGGGAGGCAGAAATTATAAAGCAATTGGGATATGATCATATATTGATCGTGACAGGAGAATCGAATAAAACAGTAGGACTGGAATATTTCAAGAATGCGATTAGACTGCTAAAACCATATTTTTCTCACATTGCCTTGGAGGTGCAGCCTTTACAGCAAAATGAATATTCAGAGTTGATCTCAGAAGGCCTCAATACAGTGTTGGTGTATCAGGAAACATATAATGAAGATAATTACAGCGTTCACCATCCCAAAGGACGGAAGTCGAATTATCAATTTCGTGTTGAAACGCATGATAGACTAGGGAAAGCAGGAATACATAAAATGGGTCTCGGAGTGCTTATTGGTCTGGAGGATTGGAGGGTTGATTCTGCTTTTAATGCCATGCATTTGAATTATTTAGAAAGAAAGTATTGGAAATCGAAGTATTCAGTTTCATTTCCCAGGCTTAGACCATGTGCCGGGGCATCAGATCTGAAATCGACTATTTCAGACAGTCAGTTGGTGCAGCTTATATGCGCATATAGGTTATTCAACAAAGAGCTGGAGCTATCTATGTCAACGAGAGAATCAGCTAAATTCAGGGACAACATAATTAAGTTGGGCATAACGTCTATCTCAGCAGATTCAAAGACAGATCCGGGGGGTTACGCCAATCCAAATGAAAATTTAGAACAATTCGAAATTGACGATGTTCGTGGGACACGAGAATTCATAAAATTAATTAATGAACAGGGATACGAAGCAGTGTTCAAAGATTGGGATTTAAGTCTTCAATAGATATTCCTCGTGTCTTTCACAGCTAGACTGCAATTGATAGCTGATCATCAAGTTGATTAATTTTTTCTTTAATAGTAAGAAATGCATCCAGGGGATTATGATGTGCTTCCCATATATAGCCAAGTACTGCGACACCATCAAAACCCATTTTGAATGCCATTTCTACGTTTTCTGGCGTAACGCCCCCTAAAGCGTAGATGTTTTGTTTCGTCGACTTTAGAATTTGTTCGAGTTCTCCATTTGCAAAAGAGCTCTTATGGTAGTTTTTTGAAATACTGTCAAATACCGGACTCAAAAAGACATAATCATAGATTGTTTGGCTTTTCTTAACTTCAGCTAATGAATGATATGATCTTGAATAGAACATCTTTTTCTTTAACATTTTGGCAATGCCTATCTTAATTGTGTAAATACTCCCCATTTTTCTATGCGCTCTTGAATGATGAACTCCTTTCAGACCATGGAGTGAAGCAAGCTCGTGATGTGTATGCAGAACGACCCTATTTCTATACTTTTCGGGGATGGCCAGAATGTATTTGTCCAACTCTTTTAAGCGGAGTTTCGGTTTTCTCAGATGAAAACAGGCTAGGCCATTCTCAAACATTTTAATTACTTCAGGTATTTCACTTTTTACCTTATTAGATGATGAAAAAACGACAATCTTCATAATTCTTCATTTGCTCTGTCCAAATCCTTAAGCAGGCTTAAATTATTCTCAATCGCGGTTCCGATAACAACAACATTGGCTCCAGCACCCCATTTCTCTTGGACTTCATTTGCGTATCGAATTCCTCCACCTACAATTAATGGAATTTTAACGTTTTTTGCAACCGATTCGATCATTTCTGCCGAAATGTTGTTATTGGCACCACTTCCACCATCGAGGTAAATTGCTTGTAACCCAAGCTGTTCTCCTGCCATAGCTGTGCAAACAGCAATACTCACCTGATCGTGTGGAATGGGCGTTGTGCCGCTCATATAAGATGCAGCAGTAGCTTTCCCCCCATCAACTAAAATATATCCGGTTGGTAATACTTGAATCCTTGACCGTGCAATCCGCGGAGCTGCTACGACATGTTGCCCGATTAGAAATTCTGGATTTCGCCCAGATATTAAAGACAAGAGTAAGATGCCATCAGCTTTGGAAGATATCTGGAGGCCGTTTCCCGGGAAAATGATTACCGGAATTGATAAATTCAGCTTGAGATATTGTATGGTTTTGTCAAATAGATCGTTGGTCATCAGGCTTCCTCCTACTAATATCAGATCAGCAGAAGATTGTTTCAGAGCATGGATCAATTCAGTCATTTGATCTATTGATGCCCATTTATCCGGATCGATCAAGATCGCGAGCTTTCGGTCTGTTTTCAGAATATCCATACGGCGTTAATCAATTACTGTCAAAAACAGTGTAAACTAAAACATAATTTTCTAAAATTTCGAACTTAAGATGATGAATGTCGGAATATAAGGTGTGATTTAGTTCAGCCGTTAAATGAGGCGATTGAAAACCCGATGAACTATGTATGGTAATATGCTCTTTGAAAAATACTGTTGGGTCACCATGAATTTTATAGATACTTTCTTTAGCACACCAAAGAATTGTTAATTGCTCAATATTGTTGGGGTCGATCAATTGGTTTTCTTGGAGGTTTAGAAATCGTTCACGTATTCTGATAATTTTTTCTTCCTTTCGCTGGATGTCAAGTCCAATATTAGAATTGGCACTTAGAAGAACAGCAACATAATCGTGACTATGTGAGATTGAAATATGTTTATTGGTGGAGGCGATAAAAGGTTTTCCTTCGTCGTTGTAATGAATTTTAGATGACCCCGTCAATTGATGACAGATTATCCTAACAATGAGGAAGTGTATTTTCCGATTAGGATTTCCAAAATTATTAAGTTTAACTAAATCTTCTTCGTCAATAGCTACAAGCGATCTTAGTTTATCGATGTTTTCAACGCACTTCCAAACGTATAGTGAGGTTTCTTTATCTATGGATTCCTTCTTAATTAGTGGCACTTCTTTTGCAATATGATACAATGCGAAATTATTTTTTTTAAATTAGGCAACCAAATGAAGTTGAAATTATGAATGGTTTGTGCTTTAGATCTGCTTTTTTGTCGGTATTTTTTCTCATCCAATTAGGTTGCTGGACACAGGAACTTTTCCCGGTTAGAATTGCGGGAAAGTATGGTTACATTGATAAATCCGGAGCCATTAAAATTAAACCAAAGTTTGAAAGAGCATTTGAATTCTATGAGGGGATTGCAAAGGTCAAAATCAACAAGCATATTGGTTATATTAATACCTCAGGAAACCTGGTTGTGGAGGCCAATTACAAAAGAGGAACACCTTTTAGTGAAGGACTTGCAGCGGTAAGGGACCCTCAGGGGAAATGGATGTTCGTTGATAAAAAAGGAGTAGTTAAATTTCAGATGGATTGTTCGTTTGCAAACGAAATGCATGATGGAATGGCGCGTTTTCAAAAATTGGGCAAACTTGGTTTTGTCGACGCTACGGGAAAAATTGTTATTCAACCGGATTTTTCATCTGCATATGATTTTCACGAAGGTGTGGCGAGGGTAAAAAAGGGTTCTAAGTGGGGTTTTATGGATAAAAAAGGCGTTCTGGTAATTCAACCTAAATTCAACATGGTTTGGGATTTTCATGAAGGGATGGCCAATTTTCGAAAAGGAGACGAGAGAACTGGCAAATGGGGATATATAGATAGATCAGGCAAAATTGTGATTCCGGCTCAGTTTGACAAAGCTTTCCCTTTTTCTGAGGGACGGGCTCTAGTTCGGAAAGGTGGATTCAATGACGGCAAGTTCGGATTTATAGATAATACTGGGGCGGTAGTTGTTCCCACCAAATTTGATGGGGCGTACCATTTCAATAATGGACTCGCTTGTGTGTCTCATGGCAAAGGGGCGCTTGCAAGATGGGGTTATATAGATAAGACCGGTAAATTGGTGATAGCACGACAGTTTACCAAATCTGCAGACTTTCAAAATGGTCTTGCTTTGGTCAGAATAGGTGATTTCTCCACAGGAATCAAAGGATACATTAACACTTCGGGTAAATTTATTTTTAAAGAGTAATTCAATTCCAATGTAGACGCTTAAGCTGGGGTAATAATTTTAGACGGCTTTTTGGGTGTTTCGTTGTTTAAACGCATGTTTAGTTGTATTTTTGCACCGCAAAATAATTAAGTGGCTATTGTCATCTAATTATAATTAGCAGTTAATCAAGAAAGGATGATAAATAGATACGACATGAGCGAAACAACAAAAAGATTACCGTTTAAGGTGAAAGACATTTCTTTAGCGGAATGGGGAAGAAAAGAAATGGACCTGGCTGAGGCAGAAATGCCTGGATTAATGTCTCTAAGACAAGAATATGGCGAATCCAAGCCATTGGCAGGTGCCCGAATCGCAGGGTGCTTGCATATGACAATACAAACAGCTGTACTTATTGAAACACTTACAGCACTTGGTGCTGAGGTTACATGGTCATCATGTAATATCTTCTCAACGCAGGATCAGGCAGCAGCAGCAATAGCTGCTACAGGAGTTCCAGTATATGCTTGGAAAGGAATGAATGAAGAAGAGTTTGGTTGGTGTATTGAACAGACAATTTTTGGATTCGAAGGAGGAAAACCATTGAATATGATATTGGACGATGGAGGTGATCTGACCAATATGGTCTTTGATCATTATCCTGAGCTTTGTGCGGGAATAAAAGGTCTTTCAGAAGAAACTACAACCGGAGTGCACAGACTTTACGATAGGGTCAAGAACGGAACATTGGTAATGCCTGCAATTAACGTTAATGATTCTGTTACTAAATCGAAATTTGATAATAAGTACGGATGCAAAGAATCATTGGTAGATGCAATAAGAAGGGCTACTGATACAATGATGGCAGGAAAAGTTGCAGTTGTGGCCGGATATGGTGATGTTGGAAAAGGATCTGCAGCTTCACTAAGAGGTGCAGGTGCAAGAGTAATTGTTACTGAAATTGACCCGATTTGTGCGCTTCAAGCAGCAATGGATGGATTTGCAGTAAAGACAATGGCGAATGCAATTCCTGAGGCTAATATTGTAGTAACAACTACAGGAAATAAAGATATTATTGTTGGAAAGCACTTCGAAGCAATGGCTGATAAGACAATTGTATGTAACATTGGTCATTTTGATAATGAAATTGATGTTGCTTGGCTGAATAACAACCACGGTTCATCGAAAGTTGAAATAAAACCACAAGTTGATTTGTACAACGTTAATGGCAATGATATTATTCTTCTTGCTGAAGGAAGACTGGTAAATCTTGGCTGTGCAACCGGTCATCCATCTTTCGTGATGAGTAACTCATTTACAAACCAAACACTGGCTCAATTGGAATTATGGAATAATTCAGATTCTTATGAGAATGATGTGTACATGCTTCCAAAATATTTGGATGAGAAAGTAGCAAAGCTACACCTTGCTAAAATTGGTGTAGAGCTTGAGGAACTTTCGCAAGAACAAGCCGATTACATCGGAGTAAAGGTTGAAGGACCTTACAAGCCCGAACACTACAGATACTAGACTTAAGTTTTTCAATAAACGTAAGAGCCTTTCTGAATATTCAGAAAGGCTTTTTTATTTTACATGATGGCATTCAAGCTTGAAACCAACTCCATGAATATTGGTAATTTTTACCGAACTGTCACTTATCAGGTACTTTCTAAGTTTAGTGATAAAAACATCCAATGACCGTCCATTAAAATAACTGTCATCTCCCCAAACCATGTTGAGTACCAGATCTCTTTCTAGAACTTTCCCTTTATGCTCGCACAGGAGTTTTAATATTTCAGCCTCTTTTTTTGTGAGTTTCTTGTTCCCATCAGGGTGGGTCAACATGTAATCCGCAGGGTCATAAGTAAAAGAACCTAACTCAAAACCGGAAGTAGTTTTTTCAGATGACCCGGAAGATCTGCGGAGAAGGGCTTCAATTCTAAGTATTAGCTCTTCAGTGCTGAACGGTTTAGTAATGTAATCATCACCACCAATATTAAACCCTTTAATTTTATCCTCTATCATGGTTTTTGCAGTGAGAAATATAATTGGCACTTCCGAATCAATTTTTCTTATATCGCTTGCCAGACTGAAGCCATCTTTTTTAGGAAGCATAACATCAAGTAAGCAAAGGTTATAATCTGATTCTCCAAATGCTTTTAACCCGGATTTTCCGTCCTGACACAGCCGAACTTGATAACCGTGCATTTTTAGGTTGTCCTGAATTACAAAACCAAGATTCATATCATCTTCAACCAATAAAATTGATGCGTTCTTTTTCATGAGTTTTGTATCAATGGCAAGGTAATGGTAAATGTGGAGCCTTCCATCGGTTTACTTTCAACAGTAATGGTTCCGGTGTGTGCTTTTAATATGGACCTTACGTAGAATAGCCCCAGCCCAAAGCCTTTTACGTCATGCACGTCACCAGTTGGCACCCGATAGAATTTTTCAAATACATTTTTCAGATCATTTGCAGGAATTCCCTTTCCATTGTCTTTTATCATTAACTGGATGGCATTCAAGTCATTTCGTGACCATACGGTAATAACGGGGTTATCAGGAGAGTATTTGTTTGCATTATCAAAAAGGGAAGCGATCACATTCGTAATATGGATAGGATCCGCATCGATTTCTTGTTGCGAAGCTGAAAGATCTAAGCTAAGTTGTCCCTCACGTTCTTTTATGGTAATCTCGAAGGTTTCAGATACCTCTTTGACAATGGTGTGAAGATTGATGATCGATCTGTTCAGTTGGATCTGTTCCTTTTCAAGTTTCGCAAGCTGCAAAACTTTTTCTACCTGTGCTTCTAATCTGTTGTTTTCTGCCCTTATTATTTTGGCATATTGTTGTATTCTTTCAGAGTTTTCAAAGGTGTCTTTTCGTAATAAAACCTCGGCAGAAATGCTAATGGTTGAGATGGGCGTCTTTAGCTCATGCGTCATATTGTTGATAAAATCATTCCGGATTTCAGATAATTTCTTTTGACGCAATATGATTGATATGGCAAAAGTGAAAATAGCAACAATAAGAATAATAATAACGGAAGTAATTATTAGTGAGTACGATATCTTGCTTGCTTCAGACGGAGCCAGTTCTTCACGATCCGGAAAGTAAACTCCAAAGTAATGTCCGTCATGATCCCACTTCTGCTGGGTTGCGGAGATCTTATCAGATTGCCTCGAAGTTTCGCTTAACCCAACATATTTATCATAAATAATTGAATCCGAGAAGCAATCATATATGCCGTACTCAAATGCTTCTAAAATATGTCTTTGCTGGAATTCTGAGATCAAGAAATTCTCAAGGAGCTCATGACTCAGCGTGTCATAGAAGCTAACGACAAAGTAGTTTTTTGTAATCTGCTTGACAGGATCCAAATAAAATCCGGCTGCTTCATCGTTCAATGAAATTAGCTTATCCCTTACTGTGGTGAGTGCAATATATACGCGGTTTTCAAATTGCTGATGTTCGATATCAATATTCTTTTTCTGAATATCAATAGTTTCCTTTTGGGTATTAATGGATTTGTTGATCCAGAAAAATTGCATGATCACTACAGCAATTAAAGCTATTGTAGCCAACCAGATAACAGACCTAATGGACTTTTGTTTCACAAAAAGTAAGTTACTTAAATATCCGTACTACCATTCATCAAATAACATTTGGTTAAGAATATTTAATGGATTTATTTTGCAGGAAATAAAAAACTACAAAATGAAAAAAACAATAATTGTTGCAGGTATTGCTTTAGCGTTGGTCTTTGCAGGCGTTTCTTGCAATAAATATGAAGACGGTCCGGGCATTAGCTTTCGGGGTAAGAAGAATAGGGTAGATGGAAAGTGGAAAGTAAGTACAGCCACGTATGATGATAATGACATAGCTGGGCTGTATGAAGGAATGGAGAAGACCTATTTTTATGAGGGAACGTATGCTCTAGGGGGATCTAATGGTTTATTTTCTTATTCAGGAACCGGCACCTGGGAATTCAATGATGATAAAACTGCTATTGTTGAAACGGAAGACGGATCAAATACAGCCACAACCTATACAATTACCAAGCTGAAACACGAGGAGCTGTGGCTAAAAAGAACAGATGGTGCTGGAGGTTTGTATGTGTTCCATCTGGAGCCGGCAGATTAATTGTAACAAATACTAAACAAAAAAAGCCATCGTGAGATGGCTTTTTATTGTTCTACTAATTTGTATTTCTTTCAATTACATCATTCCGGGCATTCCACCAGGCATTCCACCAGGCATTCCACCACCCATTGCCGCTGCTGGATCTTCCGGTTCATCAGCAATTACACATTCTGTAGTAAGAAGCATTGATGCAATAGAAGCCGCATTTTCAATTGCGATCCTAGTTACTTTGGTAGGATCAATAACTCCTGCCTTATGTAAATTCTCATACTTTTCAGTTCTTGCATTGTATCCGAAATCATTTTTGCCTTCTTTAACGGCCTGAACTATCACTGCTCCTTCTCCACCAGCGTTAAGTACAATTTGTCTCAACGGTTCCTCAATGGCTCTCTTGATTATCAAAATACCTGTTGTTTCATCGTCGTTTGCGCCTGTAAAACCGTCCAAAGCATTGATTGCTCTGATGTAGGCTACACCACCTCCGGGAACAATACCTTCTTCTACTGCTGCTCTTGTAGCAGCGAGTGCATCGTCAACGCGGTCTTTCTTCTCTTTCATTTCTATTTCAGTTGCTGCCCCAACATACAATACTGCAACACCACCTGCTAGCTTAGCCAGTCTTTCCTGTAGTTTCTCCTTGTCGTAGTCTGAAGTAGTCGTTTCTATCTGAGCTTTGATCTGATTGGTTCTCGCCAAAATATCTTCCTTTGAACCGGCACCACTAATAATGGTTGTGTTATCCTTATCAATTTCAACTTTTTCGCAAGTACCAAGCATTTCCATTGTAGCAGTTTCCAATTTAAAACCACTTTCTTCCGAAATAAGCGTTCCTCCTGTTAAGATCGCAATGTCTTGAAGCATCGCTTTTCTTCTGTCACCGAACCCTGGTGCTTTCACAGCAGCAACTTTTAATCCGCCTTTGAGTCTATTAACAACCAGTGTTGTCAATGCCGCACCCTCAATATCTTCGGCGATGATCAAAAGTCCACGCCCACTTTGAGCAACTGGCTCTAGGATTGGAAGTATATCTTGTAAGTTAGAGATCTTCTTATCGTGAATAAGAATAAATGGATTCTCAAGATCTGCAATCATTTTCTCCGCGTTAGTTACAAAGTATGGAGATAAATATCCTCTGTCAAACTGCATTCCTTCTACAGTTTTAACTTCCGTTTCTGTTCCCTTTGCCTCTTCAACCGTAATTACTCCATCGTTTCCAACTACTTTCATAGCTTCTGCGATAAGCGCACCGATCGCTTCATCATTATTGGAAGAAATAGATGCAACTTGCTTGATCTTGTCGTTATCAGAACCAACTTCTTGAGAAAGTTTTTTCAGCTCTTCTACAACGACCTTAACAGCTTTGTCAATACCTCTTTTCAGATCCATAGGATTTGCTCCTGCAGCTACGTTCTTCAGTCCATTGGTTACAATGGCTTGTGCCAGAACGGTTGCAGTAGTTGTGCCGTCACCTGCGATATCAGCGGTTTTTGAAGCAACTTCTTTAACCATTTGTGCACCCATGTTCTCAACAGCCCCTTTCAGCTCTATCTCTCTTGCTACAGAGACTCCATCCTTTGTTATCTGTGGAGCTCCAAATTTTTTATCAATTATTACATTTCTGCCTCTAGGGCCTAAAGTAACTTTAACTGCATCAGCAAGCGCATCTACTCCTCTTTTCAATGCGTCTCTTGCTTCTATATCAAATAAAATGTCCTTTGCCATTTCCATGTTCTTTTATGTTCAATTTAATTTTCTACTATTCCATAGATGTCTGATTCCCGCATAATGAGAAAATCGGCACCACTGATTTTAATTTCTGTTCCTGAGTATTGGCCGTAAAGAACCGTATCTCCAACCTTTACACTCATAGGCTCTTCTACCTTGCCAGGTCCCGTGGCAACTATCTTACCTTCTTTTGGTTTCTCTTTCGCCGTGTCTGGTATAATTATCCCGCCTGCAGTTTTTCCTTCCGCAGCCGCAGGTTCAACAATTACTCTGTCCGCTAATGGTTTAACGTTTACTGACATAATCTTACTTATTTGAGGTTTATATTAACTTGCCTCACAGCAGTCACAATTTGTGCCAAGTGGCATTCTCTGACTTGATGGCAGAATTAACATTTTTAACGGTTTGCATTAGAGTTTTTGTGGCAGATTAAGTGACACTCTGACACCAAAGATATTATAACTATAAGGCTTGGTTGAGGAAGAATTTAAAAAGGTAATTGATCTCAGCTATAAAGATCTTAAGGTGTAGTCTCTTCGGTAGGAATATTTTGTTGTCCCGAACCTTGACTCGTGTCACCCCTTCCACTGTAGATAAATGATGCTGCAATAAGACAGATTGCGGCAAGCCCTATTGAAAGTGTCCACGTAGCCTTTTCGATAAAATCAGTGGTTTTTCTTACACTGCCCAATTGATTCACTGCACCAAAGCTGGAGTCGATACCGCCTCCTTTTGGATTTTGCACTAGCACTACCAAAACAAGAAGAATTGCGACGATTATAGCTAAGATGATCAAGAAGTGTAACATTCTATTATGAGTTTAATTTCTTTAATTCCTCTATTCGGGCTGCAAATAAAGCGCTTTTTTCCGGGAATTTCAAAATCAAAGTTCGATAAGAGCTGATTGCTTTTTCATAATTTCCTTGATCTGCGTAGATATTTGCTAATGTTTCCGTTACTATCTCACCGTCATCAATTAAGCTCTTTGCAGCCATTTTACTTGCTGAGAAAAATTGTTTTTGTTTATCAGGCCTGCCAGAAGTGAAAAGGTCAACAAGATGCCCAATTTCCGGTTGTTCGCTCTGGCCACTTATGGCACCTATATTCAGCCATTTGTTAAAGGGTTGTGCGGAAGGTATCTCTTCTTGCTTCTTTTCTGTCTCCCTTTTTGTTGCTTCCGTTTGTGTTGCAGTTAATTCTTTGGCGATCTCGTCCAGGTTAGAGGGCTCGGTTTCCGAAAGTTCATGTTGGATGCTCGAGTTAATGGCCTCAACAATTATTCCTTGATCCACAGCATCTTGAGGACGTTGTTCATCTGACTCAATGTTGTCATTAATAGTTTGCAGATTCCCCGTTTCTTTTTTGTTCCTTTCGCTACTTGTCAATTCCTTTTGTTGAGGAATGGACATTATCAATTGGTAGAGCTTCCTTCTATCCGACGCGACCAACGCTGTACATTGTAATTGACCCTCATAATAAATGCTGTTTGAAGAATGCAGAGATTTTGCATATAGCATTTGTATGGTAGACGAATAGGGATGCGAATTAGCTAGTTGCTGGAGTACTTTCAAATTTTCCTGTTCAGGTAAACGGAAAGTGTTTAAATATGAATGAAACTCATCTTTCGTCATTACCAATCTCCAAGTGATGCATTGAATATGTCCTGTGTAAGCTGATCGTTGATCTCAGCCAATAAGTCTTCCTCGATGCTAGTGAACTCCTTATTACTGTCATAATCAGCAAACCTCTTAAATTGTCTGTCGAAAATCAGCGAATCTCCTCCAAGGTAGTAATTTACTTGTACTCCCATGGTGAGCCTGTTCTGATCCGCTGTTTCAGATGAAGATGAAATATTGATCGGGGTTATGTTGTATGTCACAATTTCACCTTGAAAAACCAGATCTCCTTTGTCCGAAACCATGTCCAGTTTTGTTTGTGCTAAGAACACATCCCTAAGTGCTTCTGTAAATGATTGACTACTAAGGCCTGAGGCTAAAGGCGCCTTGCTGGAAATCGGAAAATAATCTATCTGAATTGTTTCTGCTCCATGCGGTACTTTTCCACCGTTAAAGCTGTAGTTGATGGTGCAACCAACTAGTAGCGTACAAACCGAAATGTGAAAGAATAACTTCATGGATTGATGGTAATAATCAAAATTACTTGTTGATGTCGTACTCTTTTATTTTTCTATATAATGTGCGTTCTGATATTCCCAATTCTCTTGCTGCATATTTTCTTTTTCCGTTGTGCTTGTCGAGTGCTTTTTTGATCAGCTCAACTTCTCTGGCCTCAAGAGAGAGTGACTCTTCTACTTCTTCATGTTCCTGAAATGGTTCTGAGAATGGATAGTTCGGATTTGATGGTGTCTGATTTTGAGGAACAGGAATCCCGCCTGTCTTTCCTGAAGAGGCGTCAGAGCTAATACGTGGATTGTCAACATCTTGATG
>Ga0206681_10000614_pt1 | contig 18543 bp, 8 predicted proteins | sample M150012015metaG_FD_161048 | JGI IMG/M metagenome (GOLD analysis project Ga0206681, IMG submission 161048) | Ammonia-oxidizing marine archaeal communities from Monterey Bay, California, United States - M1 500m 12015 | ecosystem: Environmental > Aquatic > Marine > Intertidal zone | place: USA...
ATTACCGAGCTAAAGAACAATGAGGAGGCGCTGAGCAATTTGAATGCCAAGCTAGAGTCGATAAACAACATCAATGAAAGTATCCTTGGTAACGAACCTTTTGGAAAGGTGCTTATTTCCTCTTTAATAAGACTTGGGATTGTGCATCTTGAATTGAAACTATTAAGCATACTCTTGTTCGATTTTGAGAACAATGAATATGTGCGTGTTTTGATCGATAATCAATTGATCAGTTTTTCTGATGTCAGCGAACGTTACCCACTCGACAGGCTTGATCATCTGGGAAAATTGAGGGGTGGTAAGACGAATGTCGTGAACTCACTCGATTCTATTAGAGATAAGAAAGATTATGATAGGCAGCTAGAAAAGGACGGGATTAAAAGCTATGTACAGGTGCCTCTAGTTTTTGATCGGGAGCTAATAGGAACACTTAATTTGGGTTTTAGTGAAGAAACGCAACTTGACCAGGAACTCATTCGCGGTCTTGAAGACATTGCAAAAGGTATTTCACTCTCCATACACCAAATGCAGTTAAAAGCAATTATTGAATCTGACAAAGAGGAAATGATCTCTAAAAACCGAGACATAACTGCCAGTATAAATTATGCTAGACGAATTCAAACTGCCTACCTTCCTGATATATCATTTATCCGAGATCATTTTACCGATGCACATTTGTATTACAGAGCAAAAGATATTGTCTCAGGTGATTTTTATTGGTGGTCCGTGAAGGATGGAAAATTATTGATCGTTGTTGCGGATTGCACCGGCCACGGAGTTCCTGGAGGTTTCATGACTATTCTGGGCTCACAAACCATAGACAAGATTGTCAATACCCAGAGCATTACAGATCCGGGATTGTTGTTGGAAAAACTAGATGAAGAAATTCAGTTTGCACTAGGTGAATCTGAGGATACGATGGGTGATGGCATGGATGTGGCAGTTTGTGTCTTAGATATTTCTACAGGAGATTTGTCATTTTCCGGAGCTCGTAGGCCGATCCTATGTGTAAAGGATGGGAAAATCAATGAAATAAAAGGTGCGTTCAAATCGATTGGAGAAACAGAAACAGGAAATGTTCAATTTGTAACCCACTCTGTTCAATTGACCAAAGGGGACCGAATATTTCTGTTTTCAGATGGTGCACAAGATCAGTTTGGAGGGCCAGACAGACCAAGGAAATTCTCAAAAAAACGAATGCACAATCTATTAGAGGAAAAGGGGAATTTAGAGTTTTCGCTTAAAGAACATTTTGATATAATTGTGCAGAATCTTCAGGAGTGGGTGGGTGAAAGGGAGCTTACCGATGATATCACTATTCTTGCTGTTGAATACTAGGACGATAATTCGATCAGGCTATTGCGTTTCGTTGTATTGTACTATTCTTTATAGCGATACAGGTAAAGTTGGCCAATCCTTCTAGCATGTCTAGCTGGGCATGGTTGTAAGCATTTTTATGGTAGCTCTGCACCGTAATTACTCCGAGTTTCTCATTGTTTAACGTCAACGGTTGGAACAAAAGTGACTCGGGTGTTCCTTCTGTACCACTTTCGGTTTTTGAAACGTATTTTTTATGCTCCTTAAAGTTATCGTTAATAAATATGGGTTTTCCATTATTAAAACACCAATTCGAATAAACATTTTCATCATCAGTGGAAATAAATCCGCGGCCAATTTTCACGCCACTTTCAATTTCATAATTATACTCAATTGCATTTTTGTCAGGATGATAAATTCTAATTCCAAATATGGTGGTGTCCATTAATTTGCTTATTTGATCATATAGTTCATTAAATATTGAATTGAAATCATTATTTGTTGATATAATTTGCCCAACACTGTTGATTATTTTTTGCTGATAATTGGTTTTTTGCAGCTTGATCTTCTGCATAATTATCTCTCTCGTTTTGTTGTCTAATAATTGTTCATTCGCTTCAAAACGCTGTGCATTATTTGCGGCAATTGAAATATAGTTTGCAAGAATCTTTAAAATGAATACATTCTTATCACCATATTTATTTTTACTGTAAGATTGGGCTGTAATAACTCCGATTTTTTCGCCGTTAAAGATCATTGGCAGATAAACCAACGACTCGGGTTTTTTACCCGGTATTTTTGCTCTGTCGTAGGCGTCAAGGTATTTAAATACATCTTTCTCAAAACTATTTACAATGATGTCCATACCATTATTGAAACAGACCGAACCAAGACTTTTATAGTCTGATAGATCAAAATCGAATGAGGGCAGCACCTTGCCATATTCAACAATACTTTTAAACTCAAGAACATTCTTTTGTTTGTTGAAAAGTCCAAATCCGAATATTGGTGCATCCATAATTTCATTCACCTCTTTGTAGAGCTTTTTACTGATTTCTTCAATGTTGAGAAATGATAAAATTTTAGTGCCCAATTTGTGAAGTGATTCTTCCAGCTTTCCGTATCGCTTGTTCAGATCTGTAATATTGTATTGATCAATAAACAGGGCTAAAGATGCAGAAAGGTCAATTAACAACCCGACCATACCTTCATCAAACGTATTCCCCTCCTTATCGGCAATACTAAGAAACCCCAGAATACGGTCATTGAGGTTAATAGGGATGGATAGAATTGATTTTAGGCCCTTTTCAGCTAATCTCTTTTCAATTGTAGTTGAATTCTTTTCACCAATGTTAGGGTTGTGGTATATGTCGCCTTGAAGCAATTGTTGTATGCCGGGAACCACTTTGATAGGAAATTTTTTCCCTTCATAGAATTTGCCGGTGTCATCAATGGAATAGGCATACGAAGTTAGTTCAGACATTTCTGCATTAAGCAATGATATGTCAGAAGAATATACAGATAGGTTTAATGTAATGGATTTCAGTATGTTCTTTGTCTTTCGCAGAAAGTCCGCTTCTTCGATCATTAAATGATTGATGTCATTCAGCAATCGCAATCGTTCGTTTTTTGATCTGGTTTTGACTTCTTTTTCCTTTATGACCTTTTCTTCACGGTATCTGCTGGAAATGTCGCTCCATACTGCAAAGTAGATCCTACGGGCATCCAGGTCAATCAATGACAGAGAAACGTTTACGAAAAACTCATCTCCATTCTTATTTCGATACATCCACTCAAATTGGTGACTGCCATATTGCAATGCAAGATTGCTGATCTTCCAAGCCGCTCGAATGGGGTCATCAATTCCCGGTTGATCTTCTGCTGAAAAATCTGCTGGGACCAACCCGGATAACTCCTTTTTGTTAGAAAATCCCAGAATATCTAAAAACGCCTTGTTGCAATCAATAATGCCTTTTGGATCGTAATACACAATTGGATTGAGTGTTCTTTCAAAAAGGAGTTTAAATTTTTCTTCCGATCGTTCAAGACCTTGTTTCTCCATGAACTCTTCTGTGATCTCATGAAAAAGCCCTTTCATAATAAATTCATTCCCCTCTTTGCTGATCGTGCAGTTCCCGTTTATAATAATTTCAGTTCCAATTTTAGATATTAGGCGAAGCGTGACGTTTTTATGGCTGGAAATAACCTGAAAAAGTTTTAGGAACGCGCGACTGGATACATAATGAAGTATTGAAATGAAATTGAGACTTTCAAGCTCTTGCTCATTGTAATAAAGGCTTTGCTGAAAATGATTGTTTGTGAAAAGTAATTTTCCCTCCTCGGTAACCAGGAATATATAGTCCCCGGAATTGCCCATCAAATCCTGATAATAGGCGAGGGTTCTTCGCACATGTTCAGTATCTTTATTCTCTTGCATCGCTCACAGATAAATATAATGATTTATTCTCATCTTTGTTTGGCTCTGAATAAGTGAAAGAGGTATGAAAATTACATCTAAAATACCTATAGAAAAGGTGGGTGTTATTCCAAGGATCACCATGGATTTCCTGACAGGGGAAGGGAGTTACTTTACGCCTGGTCGTAAGAAATTTAAAGAGATGGACTCTTTGCCCGAGATAGACTTTTCTCATAACAAAAGGTCTTTGCTTGTTGACGTTCTTTCCAGTCAATACGAAGCATGCGAGATGAAAATCCCAGAAGGTGTAGAAAAGCTGAAGAAGAAAAATACGTTCACCGTTACCACCGGACATCAATTGTGTCTTTTTGGAGGGCCTCTTTATGTAGTCTATAAAATTGCCTCAACGATTAATCTGTCAAGGCAACTGAATACGGCATATCCTGAATGTAATTTTGTTCCTGTTTTTTGGTTGGCATCAGAAGATCATGATTTTGAAGAAGTTAGTAAACTTAATGTTGGAGGAACAACTTTAAATTGGCAAAATAATGAAACAGGGTGCGTGGGAAGAATGGGTGTCGCTGAGCTTTATAAAGTATTCGAAGAATTGAAAAAGGTACTTAACGGCTATGGGTCCGAGCTTATTGGAATAGTTGAAAAAAGTCTATCATTTGACAATATTTCTGATCACTACCGTTCATTTATTCATGGCTTGTTCGGTGATGATGAATTGATTGTGATTGATCCTGACAATAAGAGTTTGAAGAATGAATTTCTGAGTGTTGTTAACGCAGAACTGGATGGATTTTCCAAAAAATATTTAGATGCGAATAGTGAGAAGTTGGTTGATGCCGGGTATAAAGCACAGGTAAAAGGGAGAGATATCAATTTGTTTTGGATCGAAGAGCAAATCAGAGAGAGAATTATTTGTGACGAGGGCGTATACAAGTTGAAAAATGGAAACGTTGGTTATAGCAAAGAGCAACTACTGGAGCTGATCAGGGATCGTCCTGAAAATGTTAGTCCAAATGTTGTGCTGAGACCAGTTTATCAGCAAATAATATTGCCGAACATTGTCTATGTTGGTGGAGGAAGCGAGCTGGCCTATTGGTTCCAGCTTGAAGACTTGTTTTCTGAACTTGGGGTGCATTATCCAGTGTTGATGGCGCGGTCAAGTATTACGGTAATAGGGGAGAAGTGGTTGGGCAAATGGAAAGCCATGGGATTTGATTCTGGAGATCTGTTTAAAGATGTGGAGCAGCTAAAAAAGGAGCTGGCTGTACGGAATAACTTGCTTGACCTGTCTGATGAAACTAATTCAATCCGTGAGCTGATTGAAACGATGAAAAAGAAAGTCATTGTTGATCAACCTGAATTAGAAGGGATGATAGGTGCGGAAACACGAAAAGTTCAGAATCAAATTGAGTTCATTGAAAAACGACTGTTGAAGGCATCTAAATCAAAAAGTGAACAGGATCTGATGCGGATTGAAAAAATCATTGGGAAAGTAAAGCCTGGTGGTAAGTGGCAAGAAAGGCATGACTCTGTTTTTGATTTTTTCACCGATACTAATAGTATTGCAAGACTAATTGAAATGTCAGACCCAACCGAAGATGAAATGAAAGTAATTGTTCGATAAACAGAAGGAAATAATAATCTTTATTGCAAACGGCTCATCTTAAAAAAACCTTTGCGTGTAAATGATTGTCCCGAGGAGTCAACGAACTCAAACACGTAATAATAGACGCCATCCTGAACGACGTCGCCGGCTGACGTCCTTCCATTCCATGAGTCATCTACCCCGTCCCATTTGTATAGCAATTGACCCCATCTATTCCAGATAGTACCTGTGGCTTTAACGATGTTGGTGTAGCTCGTAAAGTGAAAGGTGTCATTTATTCCATCTTGGTTTGGAGTAAATACATTCGGTATCACAATGTCTGTTGGCTCTTCAATGCAGGGGTCGACAACAAGGGTAAGTGTATCCGAATGAACGATTGGGAAACAATATCCGTCTGCAAAAATATAGAATTGACCGGAATTGAACCCCACAATTGTATCGTTGGGTTCCCCGGTATTCCACGCAATAGATGTTGTCGGTTCGTTGGCCCACCCAATAATTTGGATACTATCCCCTTCACAGATATCCATGGTCCCAGTTGGCGCAATAAAAAGCGATAGAGGATCTGTAAGGTGCGCATATGCCGTATCGGAGAAGCTGAAGTTTCCACAGCCCGGAACAGTGGCCACAACAGAAAAAGAGGTGTCGGTAAATACCGGAATGAATAATGAGTCTCCAGTATGCCCGTTAGACCAAAGGACAGAGATTGCTCCACTAACTAGGAATATTGCATTTTCGCCTATGCAAACGGAATCGAGAATGGCCTGATAAATTGGAGGAGAGTCCAAAGCTATGGTAATGATCGCCGTGTCAGGACAAAGACCGCCACTGCCAACAATGTATTCATAGCTTCCGGCTGATTGTGTGGATGGATCAAATGTTCCTAATGAATCGCCTGATAACACCGATGGTCCGATCCATATCCCATCTAAATCGTGAGATCCAAGCAGTGAGTCCTGCAGGTTCAAGGAAGAGTCTGTTGTGCACAATGTCAAGCTTGATCCTGATCCGGCTGAAGGAGCAGGTGTGTTTGCAATGGTTACTAAAACTGTATCAGCACATCCAATGGATGAGGTTACGATCACATTGAAGCCTCCACTGCACAATCCGGTTGCGGTAGCTGTATTCTGACCGATCGGAACAAAAAGAGAATCGGTCCACACATAGGTGTAGCCTGGTATTGATCCCGACCCATTTGCAGTAGCTGATCCGTTGCAACCACAGGCATCGAACGAGGTGGCGCTAGCTACAATAGGGCTTAACGGTGCGCATCCATTGTTGTATTGAGCAATATAAGCGGCGTTAGCGGCATTGTTTGCCAAACCTGGCGTTTGGTTTTCAGTTCCACAGGCGGGTACATCAGCACAACCTATCGACCAATTTGCTTGGTTGGTTGGGTCGCCGCCGTTGAAATAATAAACAGTATTTGTTGCTGAAGAGCCTGACGTGGCTCCTCCAGTAAAATAGATCTGAGTATTCAGATTATTACTGGCCCAGCAAACAGAGAAAACTTCGCATCCTGCCAAATCAACAATTCTAGCACAATCACCGGTATTGGCCAACAAAGTATTAGACCAGTTTCCTCCTGGTATCCATCCGGTGGCCGGGTAGGAGCAGGCTACACCTCCGGGGGTGGTCGGGTTCGTTTCAAATAGTGAGACATTGCTGATAGGTGCAACAATCGCACAATTCCCATCAGTAGCCGACAGATCATCTGCCAGAATCATCGGGTTTGGGTCAGCATCGTTGTAAATAAGAATGATGGTTCCCAGCTCCATACACGACCACAATGCGTCGTTGGAGAAGCGGATGGCTCCTGATGCGATCCCACTGGTTCCGTGATACCCGCTGTTGTCATCGAAGATCCACCCCCTGATGTCTACGCAAGGCGGGGCTGTGAGTCCGCAATCATAAAATGCTGCTGTATCGGCGACCAGAAATTCAACGTATTCCTTGTTGCCTGAAACGCCTTGGGAAACTTCATTAATAATAAGTAGCTGTGCATTGACAGAATCAATGAGGTTGATCAATAGTATTAAGACAAGCAGCCGTGCCATGAAAAAAAAGATAGTAAGCTAAAGGAAGTGGTTTTGAGTTGTGCTCAACAGGATGTTCACCTCTACCGTAAATATAGAGAATCAATAATTAATTTAGGTCAGTATCTATAAGAAATTGGATTGGACTACTTCTTGTTCGGTAAATCCACATTTAGAAATGAGTTGGCACTTAGCCAAATTTTCAGCTCATCAGCGTCTATCTTGCCGTAGAACTGGGCCAGGTAGGCTTGAGCTGACGATGAAAATTCATCGTCTTTGCTTTCGGATTGAATGATCTTCAGCTCTTCTTTAAGGTCTTCTTCACTAGGTAGAACCAAACTGAACTCACTGATTTTAGCCGATTCTTTTTTTGTTTCGTCACGATGATAAAGGGTAACTTGTATACTAGCCGGAACAGCTATGGGTTGCTCATCTACAGTAAAAATAGAAGCTCTTTCTAATAGTATATCATTTCCTTCAAACGCAAGTTTCTTTGCTATAGATTCTCCATTGTGTTGATACGTTAGATAAAAAAAGTTGTCTTTTGTAAGGGGGTATTCCTTGACCTTAACCTTAACAGCGCTTTTACCCAGCAACAAAAGATTGTCTTTAAAATAATTATGCAGATCAATAGTGTTCAGTATCTCGCCTTTTCTTGAGCTTATATTGCTCATTGCCGGCAGAAGATTTGACTTGGTTGGACCTGATTTTTTCGGTGTTAGAACAAATCTGCCTTTTGATTTGCTGATCACTGCGGCTCTGGAACCTGCGCCTTTGAATTGTAATTTTTGATTTGAATTGAAATGATCTCCTCTGTTCATTTTAATTCCTGTACTCAAATAAGTAATTAAGCCTTCAACCTTGATCACGGTATATTTGTCAGGGGGGAGTTCCGTGGAAGTGCCTAAAGAGATAAGTGCAAGGCAAATAATAAGCACTTTCGGGATAATTTTTTTCATAGCTGTTAATGGTCTAATAAGGTTTCGAAGGTACAAATATTGGGCCAATTACCAATTGATAGCGGAGCTTGCCTGTTTGAACATCGCCTTTTGCCAGTTGGTCTAAAAATGGTATGCAACAACGACAGAATAAACATAACTTTGCGTTCCGTTAGAATCTATATTATGAGGATGTTGTTGGTTGTCGTTTCACTGTTTTTGTCTGTTGGCGTAATTGCCGGTGACAGTCTGAAGGTGGCTGAGAAAGCTGAAATACCTGCTTTAACTATAGCTAATGTGAAAAAAGTGCTTGAGCAGGAAAAGGTGCGTTATACTGACATCGTATTGAGACAGGCCATAACAGAGACAGGTTGGTTCAAATGCACGAACTGCTCGATGTCAAGAAACAACATTTTCGGATTTTACTATAAGAAAAGATATTTAGTTTTTGACAATTGGGTTGAGTGCGTCCGGTACTACAAGCGCTGGCAGGACCGACATTACAAGAGCGGTGATTATTACAATTTCCTGAAGAATGTAGGTTTTGCTACTAATCCAAGATATATTGAAGACCTTAAGGCAATTAAGCTATAGGTCCTTTTGGTTGAAATTCGTAGGTTCAGCTATCTCTGATCCGTTATGTTATATTGACAAAACCTTTCTCATCCATGTATCCCGTAAGTTTTGTGTTGAGCCAACCATTGATGAATTCGACACTTTTTGTGGTGTAGGCCTTGGATACTTGGGCGCCTTTAATTAGTATTGTGCCTACTTCGTTGGCTTTGAGCACGTTGTTCCAATTGGAAGGGTCAACAATTTGCACGGCGATTCCCGGCAACGGTCTTCCTGCACTGTTTGGCTTCGATCCGATCTGAAAGAGTGGCTTTCCGGCAATGTCTTTCCCGTGAAAATCAGTCGTGTTCAAGCTGAGTATGGGGGTGCTTCCTAATAGTCCAAATCCCGTCTGAATACAGATCGATCGAGAGCTGACTAATTTCATGAGCATCGGGCTTCTGCTAAAATCTGTGATGATATGCTTAAGTTCAAGCGGGTTATTCTTACCTAGGAATTCACAGATGTCGTCATTTTCACCAACAATGGTGTTAACCTTGGTGCTTTTGTATGCTCCGATGATCGATCGGGTAGCTGGTAGCCAAATATTTATGATCGCGTGCATAGCTGTGTTTTTGCTGAAAAGGGCCTTTGTTTGTCCGTACTTGTCAAGATCATTTACCTGTTCAAGGGCATAGATGGTTGACAAAATATTTTGATGAGTAAGGGCTGTTGTTTCAGCTCCGGAAGATGTTATTAAAACCGAATCGAATTTGTCATGTTCATTTTTAAAGTACTTATCTGTTCTTTTGAAAAGACTCAGTATACGTATTCGTGTGAGGGATATTTTCCTTTTGTCAAGCTGGGATAACCAGACCGGGTCGTAATCTGTTTGCCCAACAGGTTGATCAGTTAAAACAGTTTTGGTTTTAAATTTTTTCCCAAGGTAGCTGAGGTTTTTACCCTTTTCATTTGTTAGAATGCTTGTCTTTCCTGCAAGGGTCATGGCCAGCATGGTTACCGCATGTTCAAGAGGGTCCTTGATAAACAATATTGCTGTTGATTTCTCTCCAAGGATATGTTTGATCCCTTGGGCTCTCCCATACACTTTTTTGAGTAGCATTTTGTGTTTCAGTGGACCTAGGTGGGTGGTAAATGCAGGCCTTTTTAGATTAGTAAGGCTATATTTTATAAAATCATGGTGTGCCAGCTGATTGTCTTTTATGCGGGTGCTCAGATTTTCAGCATTTAGTTCCATTACAGCTTGACGAACTTCAAAAGCAGTTGTAGAAGGTGGGAGATGAGAGCCAATATTGATAAATACTTCTTTCCTTAAATTCTTGAGTTGAAACTTTTCAGCTTTGGTCTTTCCGGCCAGATATGTAAAAGGTGAACCCAATACGCCTTCCATATGAAGAGGTATGATCGGGGCGTCTATTCCATGTCCAATATGTTCTAACCCTCTTTTGAATTCATGCGTGTGTCCATTTCTTGTTATCATTCCCTCAGCGAAGATGACAACAACATGACCTTGGTTGATCTGGGTCTGGCAAAGCAAGTTGAATTCATTTAGGTCGTTTTTATTTCTTGGTGAAATAGGGATCATATTCAAACTTTTAAACAACCATTTTAGACCTCTTATGTTATATATGCCTTTGAACATCACATATCGGATCTGCCTTGGTACAGCACCAACGATCAGTATGAAATCCATAAAAGAAAGATGATTAGCTACTATCAGGGCTCCGCTGTCTTTTGGTATATTACTGATTCCGTTGATGTTCATTTTGTAAACACATCTTGCGATCAGATAGACAATTGTTCGAAGAAATTCAGAAGGGTTTTTGAAAAGCATAACGAGAGCGAGCACAAGGCATATTGCATTGATAAGTTTAAACACAACAATACTATCATATGCACTTATTACGAAAGCGAAAAGGCCCGAAGAAATAAGAACGATCAAGAATACGACCATATTGAGATAGGCCAAGTGCTGAGGAAGATCTTCAGAAGAGCTTCTTTCCTGCATCCAGCTGTTAAGGGGTATTTTAAACAAGCCTGCACTCACAGCCCCCAGGAAAAGTACAACACCGAACGATAATATGCCAAGTGTACAGTTTGCTATGATCGATGTACATATTGCCAGGAACACTGTTCCAAGTACGGATATTCCCAATTCAACACGATGTTTATTTATGATTCCAGCAAGAAAACAACCAATTGCAATACCGGCAATTGTAACTGACCAGATGACGCTCGTTTCGAAAGCATTAAGTTCAAGCGTAGAATTGCAATGCACTAATAAATTCATTTGCAGCAATGAAGCGATTAACCAGAATATGCCTAGACCTAATATAGTGGAGTTAAGGCCCTTTGTTCTTTTAGCAGAAGTAAATGATCTTTTTATAAACCGAAGGGGGAGCACTGTATTTTTTGTTGAGCTGAAATGAACAGTCTCTTCTTGTGGTTTAATTCTGATGCTGGTTATCCAGCCTGCGACGGCAATTACCAGTAGTAATGCTGCAATTACTGTGAACTGATTAGAAGGAAGCTCTGCAATGTAACCTGCTAATATGGTGCTCAATAAAATGGCTATAAATCCGAGAAACTCCATTATGCCTGTCCCTTTGGATAAATTTGCCCCTCTGGAAATGTCTTTAATGAGTCCTAGTTTTGCCGGTGAATAAAGCGCACTTTGAAGACCCATTAAAAATAAGCTGATCAATAGGATGGTAATACTTTCTGTGCTGAACCCAACAGTAGCCAAGATCATGATGGGTATTTCTGTGAACTTTGCAATGGCAACTATTGATTTTTTCTTCCGGTTTATAGTTAGATGCCCCGCTAAAGGACTGAAGATCAGGTAGGGTAGTACTAGGATCCCGGATGCCAGAGGGATCACAATTTCCTGAAGCTCTTCAGAAACCCAAAGGATGCCAATGAAAATAATGAGGTGCTTCAGTAAATTATCATTGAGTACACCAAGAAATTGAGTCAGAAATAAAGGAATCCACTTTTTCATGTTGCTTGATTTTGATATTCAGATACAATACTATTGCCATTTTTCATTCTTTGATAATCCGATTAAGAATTATACGTACATTTAAAAAATGTTAATATCATGATATACATCTTTTAATTTCAAAAATATCAATAACATATACGTACAACAGTTATGGCTGTAGATCATTTGAAATCTGTAATACTATCGTTAACAGATGAAGAAAAGAAGGAATTCCGTGTTTTTGCTCAAAGGCAAAGAACCAAAGACAAACGACGTGATGTGGAACTGTTTGAAATAATTGCAGCAGATCCTGATAAAAAACCCCGACAAATTATTCTGGATATATATGGTCGGGAAAACCGGGAGGCATACAACATGCTCAGGAAAAGATTGATCAAGCAGTTAATGGATTTCATTTTATTGAAGAGAATGGATGAAGATGAAACTGCAGCTTCCAAGGTAATGGGAATGCTGTCATTATCTCAGCATCTGTTCAGAAGAGATTTGAAAAAAATCGGTTGGTCGTACCTTATCAAAGCTGAAAACCTTGCTGTAAGATCAGAACTGCATGATCTGATGGATAACGTGTATAATTTGCAAATTGAACAATGGCACCCTGAGTATGCTCCGGCAATTGAAACCATTGTGTCAAAACTCGAGAATAATAGCATACAGGCAAAAGAGGATGAAAAGGTGAATATCCTAACAACACGAATTCGTTTTTTATTGTATCAGCACAAAATAGGGTCGTTGAAAGGTGACTTGAGTGCACATATTGATCGTATGTTCAGCGAAACGGGAATTGGTAAAACTTTCTCACAACGTCCGAAACATCTGCTTAAAATATTATCCATCATTCGGATTGGTATTCTTGCAGAAAAGGAATTTCACAGGTTTGAACCAATTATTATTGAGCAATTTAACAGAGTGGTAGCGGAAGGTGGATTTCACAAGCGTAACATTCAGATAAAGATCGAATTGCTATATATGATTGCTCATGTATTGTATAGAAACAGAGATTTTAAAGGTTGTTTGGAATACTTGAAGGAGATGAAGGAATCAATAGAGTCACAAAACCAGTCATTTCGAAGTAAGTTCTATCCGAGATACATATTGCTGTATGCATCAGCAAAAAGTTATTTGGGTTTTAACAGTGTCTCAATCGACCTCTTAGAAGAATACCTTGACAAGTTTGAATCGAGCATCTCCGCGAATTTTGTATTGGATCTTAAGCTCAATCTTACCGTGTATTATTTTCAAAACGAGGAATACTTTAAGGCCAATCAAATTTTGATGGGAATTCATCATTCGGACAAATGGTGCGAAAAGAAGATGGGTAAAGAGTGGGTGTTAAGAAAGAATCTTGTTGATGCGATCAACCAATACGAACGGGGAAATTATGAGATCGCATTATCGAGAATGAAATCCATTGAACGTTCATCTTCATCCTTGCTTGAAACTCCTATGTATGCCCGGGTAAAGACTTTTGTTGGCTTAATAAAATACTTTATTAATTATCCTGAGGAAGTGGCAACCAAGGAGTTTTCCGAAAAAGTAGATCGGGAAATTGAGCGATTACCTGCTGATCGTGAGGATTTGTTGGCAATGGCCTTTTATTGCTGGTTAAAAGCAAAGATGAAAAGGCAATCTTATTATAAAGTATTGGTAGAGACAGTAAATGACGTCACCTTAAAAGAGTAACGTGCCCCCTTAGCTGAACTCGTTCTCCGTTAACTGCGTTCCTGGTTTCTATTCTCCAAACGTAAACGTCAGGTTTTGCAGGTATAGCTCCGCTTAACACAGTTCCATCCCAACTTTGAGTATAGCTATCAGCAAGGAATACAAGTCCTCCCCATCTGTCAAATATCCTTAGCTCAAAATTATCATCATCAATATATCCTCCTTTTACAAAGAACTCATCATTGTGTCCATCCTGATTTGGAGAAAATGCATTTGGAGCATAAAAGGAGAACAATCCCTCAATTTCTACATACCAAGTGATCGAATCCTGGCACCCGTCCGAATTGGTAACAAGAAGTTCAACAGGGTAGGTTCCGGAGTCGCCATCTGGGAATATAATAACCGGATTTTCTTCGGAAGATGAACCAATAAAGCCAAATGAGCCAAATTCCCAAGAGAATGCCACAGCATCAGACGACGATTGATTTGCAAAAGTAATTTCCGGTTCCATTATACTTGTCGGTTGAGGACCGAAGGTGAATTCGGCATTTGGATAGTCGTAAACATTTATATAGGCCGGGATTATTGTGTCGCCCACACATCCGAAAGGAGAAGTGATGGTGAGGCTTACATCATATGAACCAGGAATTCCATACGTAACTACTCCGGGATTACAGGTGTTATCGATCACTCCATTTCCAAAGCTCCAGCTACAACTTGCACTTGTTCCGGGTGCTGTTGCGTTAGTGAAAAGTACATTTATCGGGTAGCAACCTTCAACTATGTCGCTATTTATGATCGGAACAGGATCAGGATAGAAATAAATAGTAACGGTATCCGATGCTGGTGGTGTTTCGCAACCGTCTGTTACAATAGCAATATATTGTGTGCCATCTGCCGACGGTGTTACCGTTATTGGAGTTCCGGAAGAGATCGGTCCTCCTAGCAAATCGGTCCATGTATACAGGTAAGGTGCGCCCATTCCGCCAGAACCTGAAACAGTTAGATCGGCATCATCTCCTGCACATATTGTATCATCCAGTGAAGCTATTGCGACTAAAGCTGGATTTAACGAAACACAAATAGAATCAAGAATCGACGTGCATCCCAGAATATCCATTGCAGACAAGACATAACAGCTATTGGTTGCCGGAGAAACGTTGTGTGGCCCATTGCCTGCCAGACCGGTCCAGTTTAACGTATATGGCCCTCCATTTCCGCCTGATGCAGCAGCTGCAATTACGGCAGTACCACTGATGCAAATAGTTGTGTCGTTGGACGGTGAAAGAGTCATTGGTGCGGGTTCGATCAGCGTAATAGTTGTATCTCTGGCACACCCAATAGTGTCGGTTACTGTTACCATGTATGTTCCTGCACATAGGTTTTGCAGCGTATCGGTAGCATTCGATGTTGTAATTGTTCCAAGAATTGCACCGGTTGATACGTTTGTCCATGTATAAATCCAGGGCGGACCGTCGGAGCCGACTGCTGCTGCAGCAACATAACCATCACATGACCCAACGCACGTTACGTCTTGATAGGATGGCAGGGGTGGTGAGCAGGGAGGACAGTAAACATCAATAAGAATTGAATCTGTGAAGTCACAGCCGGAAGTTATATCTGTAACTGTCATTACATAATAGTTACTGGTTATTGGTGTAATAAATGGATTCTGATCTGTAGATGAGCTTAGAGCCTGTCCGGTCCAAGAATAGTTAAATGTACTTGTGAAGGCACACGTGACCTGAACATCATCCAGAGACCAGTTGTCGCAACCTGTACATGCAGAATAGTTGGGTTGGATCCATCTGAACATTGTACTTCCTGTAAGCGCAGCTGCAGGAATTGGAATAGAGAAACATTGCCAGGCATTAAGAGCATCCCAATCCGATTGAAGAAAAGTCTGGATCAGTACCCAGGTCAATCCGCCGTCTACAGAATATTCGAGAACGACGTCTTCATTAATGTCAGCATTTTCACAAGGAGCTCCGCCTGATCCGGAATTACCAATGAACAGACAGAAGTCAATTGTGGTACAAGGTGCCGTATTAATGGCTACTGTTGTTGCCGACCTATCCCCTGTGCTGCTGTCAAAATGCAACGCAGCTGCTGACCCTCCGTTAGTTCCACAAGCTACTCCAAGAGTGCCATTGGAAACAGAGCCCCATATTAAGGGGTTAATTGCGCCTGATTCAAAATCATCTTCAATTCCTGCAGATACCAAGGTAGAATCAAGTGTTGCAAAGAGCTGTGTTGTCGTACCACAAATAGAAGAATCCTGTGCGGTAATTATGAATACCGGAGAGACGGAATTAGCAATATTAATTGTAACTGAATCTGATTTCACACATCCATCCGGACTTGTAATGTCTGCATAATACACAAAGGTACCCGGAGATGTAATGCTTGCCAATGGATTGGCAATTGCAGGATCATCAAGGAATGTAGCAGGAGACCAGCTATAACCGAATGCACCCGTAGGCATAGTTGTTAAGTTGATCTGAACAGGATCGAACAAACAAGTGCTTGCCGAAGATTGTGTTAAACTATATGTGAAGTCGGGCACAACATTGACCGTGACCGTATCAACATTAACACATCCACCGGATAAATTACTGATCACCTCATACACTGTAGTTACGGACGGATTGGCAATCGGACTTTGACAGGGGTTACAGCTGAAGTTCCCAGGAATACTCATAGGATCACCAGAAATAACACTCCAGTTAAAATTTGATCCTCCCGTTCCATTAAGTTGGGCACCTTGCCCCAGGCACATGATCTCGTCAAAACCTGCCCAGGTCGAGCTTACAATTACGATTTCCACCGGGAAGCCGAAAAAACCTTTTATTGGACACGCATTGTCCTCTGCCAACACTGAAAAAGAAGTGAATGCAGGGGATCCAGGAAGTGCGGTCCAACATATGTTAGCGGTACAAACATCTCCCGTAGCATTCCATGATGTTGTAAACGTTGCTCCTATCAAAACAGAATCAATATTTGAAGTCAGGTATAACGAGTCTCCGTCCGGATCAGAAAAGGTTACATCAAAACAAAAATTGTCCCCTTCACAAACCTGAACCTGATTCATACCCGTCAGTGTTCCCGTACCTGAAAAATTCGTAATTCCTAAGGGTGGGGGGTCTGGATTAGAATTGCCCGGACATGCGATCACCTCAAATTGAATATCATGCACCATGCTCCCAACCAAATTACCTGCGGCATCATATTCTTCTATCAGAATAGCCACGACATAATTTCCTATAGTACTTGTATTGAATGTAATTTGGCCTGTTGCAGCATCAATCGTAATATTTACTGTCCCCGTAATTGGAACCGCGCCTGAATATCCTGCAGCATACACTACTGTTCCACCAACACCACTTGTCATCGCTGGGATAAAAGAATAGGACAAGATGTGTCCATCTGGTTCATAAGCACCTAGATTATAAGAAACCAATGAGCCGGCACAAACATATGGTATTGGGGGGGCCGTAATAACTGGCGACGTATTGCAGGGTTCAGTTTGGCTATTCAAAACAGATTCCCAATAATAGCTTTCTCCTGTGCTGGGTACATTTGTTGCTCCATTTCTACAGCATGATCCATAAGAAAAAGTCCAAGAATCGCATGGGCCGGGCAAAGTCACAATAGCTTGCCATTGATGCATGTAAATTCCTGGTAAGGTTCCACCACTACACTCAGAATTGGGCAATTCCGTATCGCATAATTGTGATACCTCCTCCTGAAAAACGGTGTTGGTTAAACTTAAAGACGTCACACTTGTAAATCCACAATCATTATCTATTTGAATGGTTTGATTCGTATTACTTGTGAAAGCCGTACCGCAATCCTCAAATAAGGTTAGCGTTATCAGATACTGATTCGGACCAATACACTCGTATGTAATGTTTCCACCGGGGACGTGAGACGCATGCGCAATTGTAATGGTAAGTATAAAGGCAAAGACCAGTGCCAGTTTTTTCATGGTAAGTGTAGTTATACTTTTTCTAAATATTGGACAGTAAATCATTAAATCTTTGATAACCAAATAGCTATACAATTTAATCACTAATTTCCCTACTGACGCATCGAAGCTGATTTGGTTGCTTCAAATTTTTAGTCTACGCAAAGGTACATTTACATTTGCGGAATTGCTTACATTAGATCGTAAAAGAATTGAAAAACATGAGGATAACTACTTTTTTAACAATAACACTACTTTTGTGTTTAAAATTTAACGCCCAACAATTGCCTAATTCGGGGTTTGAAAATTGGGATTCATTCTCAGCTTTAATGGGCTATAAAAACGATAGGGCAACAGACTGGAATACGGTAAATGCAACGATGCCCATAGATGTTGGTATTCCGCAAACTTGCTTTCAGTCTACGGATGCACACTCCGGGACGAATTCAATTAGATTGCTTACCGTTGTTTATGGTGCTGCTCCTACCGGAGTTGTTAACGGTATTGCTTCAACCGGCACTATAAACACAACAACACAAGAGATCGATGGTGGGGTGGCTTTTACATCTAGACCTGACAGTCTTACTGGGTGGTATAAAACAAACCCACAGTCAGGCGATTATGCTACAATTGAACTGGTTCTGAAAGGTGCAACTAATGACACAATTGGTTGGGCCAGATTTGAGGGGTCACCCACTGCAGTAACGGCATGGACAAGATTTTCAGTTCCGGTAGCCTATTCGTCCAGTAGTGCACCAGTGCTGGCAGTTAGCTTGCTTTCTGCTTCTTTTGGTTTTAGTGCTGTTGCAGGTAGTGAACTGTGGGTGGATGATCTGGAGCTGATCTATAATTCTGCGGGTGTCGATGAAATTGATAATTTGACAACCATTTTATACTCGAATAACCGATTGTCATGGAAAGGTGATCACCAGTTTACTTCAATAAGCATACACAACCTAAACGGTCAACTTATAATCAATCAGCAAAACTTGAATAATAGCAGCATTGATTT
>Ga0206681_10000615_pt1 | contig 18538 bp, 13 predicted proteins | sample M150012015metaG_FD_161048 | JGI IMG/M metagenome (GOLD analysis project Ga0206681, IMG submission 161048) | Ammonia-oxidizing marine archaeal communities from Monterey Bay, California, United States - M1 500m 12015 | ecosystem: Environmental > Aquatic > Marine > Intertidal zone | place: USA...
CACGGTGCACATTTACAGGTGCCGCAACATATTTACCGTTATGCTTCATAACATCAGACACAACACTAGGTAACAAGTTGTCCCAGTCGTTTTCTTGTGCAACTGAATCAATGTCAGCTAAAAATCCAAGGTCACCCCACTCCTGAATAGAAGGTCCTTTGATTTGAGCTGCAGTAGGTGGGTTACCAGAAATAGCGCGAGACTTTAGCACTGTCATAGCATTTTCACCGCCACCACCGGCAACAGCAAAGTCAGTCCAACTAACTCCAGCACCGCTTAATTTTTCTTTTAAATAGTTAACACTTGCGGCTTCACCGCCACTAGTCCACCAATGAAGAACTTCAACTTCTCCAGCACTGAACGCTGTTGAGCTTGCCATTAAGGCGGCTGCAGCCAGTGATGTCATTTTCATATTTTGTTTCATTGTATTTTCCTCTCATTTAGTTAATTGCACTCAAAATTGAGAACAACAGATACCATACTAAAATAAGAAAAAAGTCGAAAGGTTTAGTTTTGTTACAAATTATTACAAATTAGTACAAAACAACCTAAGAGGGAAAGTAAACCTCAACAATAAGGCCACCACCAAGACGATCCTTGAGCTCAATTTCACCGCCATGGATATTTACAATATTCCTGGCTATACTCAAACCTAAACCGGAATGGTTACTAGTTATACTATGCTCTAAACGATAGTAAGGCTCAAAAACGTTTAGTTTTTCTGCATCACTCAGGCCTGGCCCACGGTCCATAACTTTTATGAGTATTTCACCATTAATCTTTTCTGCTAACACCTCAACACTTTTTCCATAAGTTAAGGCATTATTTATTAGATTAGAGAATAACCTCTCTATTGCTAATGGTCTACCCTTTATTGTAATGTTGTCTTTTATATCTAAACTGACAGGTAAACCAGAGATTTCTTCTTTAGTAGTCAGTACACTGAGCATATCGTTTAAGTTTATGGATGTATGGTTCTCATAAATAGTGCCATCTGTCATGACCTGTAAGCTGCCCTTTACCATAGTATCTAGATACTCTAAATCACCAATAAGGTTATCTTTCATTTCCCCATCATCCAGGCCCTCAACTCTCAGTCTTGCCCTTGTTAGTGGAGTCTTTAGGTCATGAGATATGGCAGCATAGGACTGCTCCCTTTCAGAGATAAACTTTTGTATACGTCTGGCCATAGAGTTGAATGCTCTTATTGTGGTTTTCATTTCCCTGGATCCGTGTTCAGGCAATTGTCGTAATTTACGACCTTTACCCAGAAGGTCTGCTTGATTAGCTAATAACTTGTATGGCGAAACTATCCACCTTACGAATAACACTGTAAGCAGCAAAACGGTAATAGATACCAAGGCTAAGCTGATTATGCGCTCATCGGTTAGCCACTCTATACCAGTCATTACTTTACCTTCTGGTATGACTGCTGCCAGATACATCCACTCTTTATCTATAGGTAATTGCACAACAGCAACTGGGCTTGAATCGCCAGGCTCTATTAATGCAAACCTTTTCCATTTTGGTGACAAATCAACCATTAAGTTATCGCCAGATAGAATTTTTAGGTTTTCAAAGTCTACAAACTGGATCTGCATATTTTTAATCGCTCCTGTTTGAGCAAAAATACTGTCCTGCAAATTGGAACGGACTAGCAATGAAAACTCAGTCTCATTAATCTCTTCAAGGTCGATATATATTTTATTTACCGAAACAAAAAACCTGGTCCCTCCCATGTCTCTTAATTGGTCAAGAACCATATGTCTATATTGCTTCGGCAATTTACCGAAAAACTCTACCGTTTGGCCAATACGTGACCCCATAGTTTGTGACACCTCGACTAAGCGGTTCCTTTCTGATGACTTTAACTGCTCAACCCACAACAGGGTGCCTAATAACTGTGCTATTAATATTCCGAAAAATAATCCAACAGTCATTCTGGCTGCTATAGTTTTTGGCAATATCAAGTTAAGTATTAGGTTTTTTGTATTCAATATTCTTAGTTGTTATTATTTTCAAATAAATATATAACTTAACTAGGTAACAATTACAGTTTATCGCATCAATTGTTACAATGTGTATCATAACATGGCAAAAAATACATGGTCTCGTTTGTGATAGATCTTCAGTGTTTAGTATTATTATTTATTTTGAAAGTAATACGTATCCCTTGCCGCGTACACTTTGAATAATTTCACCATCATAATGGTCGCTAAGCTTGTGACGTAAACGACTCACTATCGTGTCAATAGATCTGTCATCTGAAAGTGTCCTCCTGCCACGTAAAGATTCTCCTATCTGGTCTCTACTTTGTATCACTCCAACTTGTTTTTCTAGGACACACAATAGATCAAATTCGGCTCCTGTTAGGTCTAATACAGCGCCCTCAACAGATGCCTCTCTGGCGGCATGGTTTATATGAATTTGACAAACACTATCGCTAGTTGCACTTGCCCTTCTAAGTAGTGCTTTAATTCTAGCTAGAAGCTCTCTAGGATTAAACGGCTTACTAACATAATCATCAGCACCCAATTCTAGGCCCAGAATCCTATCCAGGTCGTCACTCGCAGCGGTAAGCATGATTATTGGAATTGTGGAGTCTTGGCGTAGTCTACGGCATACCTCTAGGCCATCTATCCCTGGTAACCCAATATCCAAAACTAGTAAACTGAAATGAGTCGTATCTTCAACCAAGAAAGACTCTCCGTCAGCATACGAGTGTACCTCAAAACCATTCTTTGTAAGATACTGGTCCAGTAACTTAAGGATTTCAGCATCATCATCAATAATTGCGAGCTTTGTCATGTACAAGTCTATAATCAAAATAGTACTAATATACCATCGATTTTATTGTTCGAATATAAAAGGTATTTATTGTTTAACTTTTTAGGTTCTGAAATTGCTACAACGTTAGTAGCAATAAACATATATTTAAATTATTGAAATGGCTCCTACATTTACTGATAAAGAATTCTTATTGGGTCACATTAATTCCATTATGGATTTTTACCATCCTCAATGTGTTGACACAGAGGTTGGGGGATTTTTTCAACACTTCAGAGATGACGGTAGTATCTATGATTCAGATACTAGGCATTTAGTTAGTAGTACTAGATTTATCTTTAACTATGCTATGGCCGCAAAGCAATTTAATAATAACGAGTACCTAGATATTGTCAGGCACGGGATAGATTATCTACGACAATTTCACCTCAACAACAAAACCGGTGGCTATGCTTGGATTTTGCATAAAAAGACAGCTCAAGACTCGACCAATTATTGCTATGGCCTAGCGTTCGTACTATTGGCCTACTCGGTCGCCTATAGGGCCGGTGCTTCTGAAGCTAAGAACTATATAGATGAAACCTTCAATCTGATGGAAAAATATTTTTGGTCTGAGGACGATGGTTTGTATTATGACGAGATCAGTGCCGACTGGAGTCGTGTATCCGAGTATCGCGGACAAAACGCCAACATGCATTCCTGTGAGGCTCTCATTATGGCATTTGAAGCAACTCAAAAAGAGGAATATATAAACCGTGCTCTTCTACTAGCAAATAATATTTGTAAAAGGCAAGCAGGACTAGCTGATGACTTGATATGGGAGCACTATGACTCTAATTGGCAGATTGACTGGTCATTCAATAAGGATAACCCTAAAGACCTGTTTAGGCCTTGGGGGTTTCAGATTGGTCACCTCTCTGAGTGGGCAAAACTATTAATTATTCTAGATAGACACGTTGACCAGGGTTGGCTCTTGACTCGAGCCCAAGAGCTTTTTGAAGTAGTCATAGATAAGGGCTGGGACAATAAATTTGGTGGCCTTGTGTATGGCATTGCACCTGACGGTAGTGTTTGTGATGGAGATAAATATTTCTGGGTTCAGGCAGAAACAATTGCTGCTGCTGCACTACTAGCAAAGAGGACAGGAAATAAGACTTATTTGGACTGGTATAACCGTATCTGGAGCTACAGCTGGGAGCATATGGTTGATCATAAGTATGGAGCTTGGTTTAGAATTCTGGACTCAGACAACAATAAATATGACGACCTCAAGAGTCCTGCAGGTAAGACAGACTATCACACTATGGGTGCCTGCTACGATGCATTAAATTCACTTGATAAACACTGATTTATTGAGTTGTGTGTTTATAGTCTTAGATCTACCTAACAGAATGAGTGTTTGTTATTTATCGATTTGGCATCGAACTATAGAGTAATGAGCTTGATATCGAGGTAGTACTGAATCAATAAAGTCTTCAGTGTTTGTTATTCTGGTTTTTATAAAGTCCTTAGAATATTGCTCATTAGGCTCACATTTATTGGCATATGAGGAGCCCTCTATTAGCCTCCATGCTGCAGTTATTAAGCTAGACATCATTAAAAAATCGAACGCAACGCGAGCTATAACTTTTTTGTCGTCACTCTTATTTATTAGCGCGTCTGTGGCTGTCATTAGGTCTCTTACTGCTCCATGAAAAGCACTAATATGTCTATCGCTAAGGAAAGCGGCAAGGTCAACCTTGTCAATAGATTCCATCTCTTCAACGAGCTCCCTTATAGCTAGACCTTTGTCACCCAGTACTTTCCTAAAGGCAAGGTCCATAGACTGTATCCCATTTGTGCCTTCATATATAGGCAATATTCTGGCGTCACGGAATAACTGACCGACACCTGTTTCTTCAATAAATCCGGCACCTCCGTGACACTGCACACTAAGACTAACAACTTCCTGTGCCACCTCAGTGCACCAACCCTTTACAAGTGGAGTCAACAATCCAACCCTACGCTCATGACTCTCTTTATCTTCACTTGTGTCTGCATTTTTTGCCTGGTCTATCTCTGCACATGCGTAATAACAAAGAGACCTAGATGCATCAGTAAGGATACGCATAAGTGTTACCATTCTGTTTACATCTGGGTGCCTGATAATTGGTCCAGTATCTGAATATCCCGGAGCAACACCCTGTACCCTAACATTACAATAAGAGAGGGCCTGCTGATATGCCATATCCGCCAATGAAACGCCCTGTAAACCAACTCCTAGGCGTGCATTATTCATCATCGCAAACATGCACTCGAGCCCTTTGTTTTTTTCTCCAACAAGGTAACCTATAGCCCCTTCCTTTTCACCATAACTCATAACGCATGTCGGACAGGCATGTATACCTATCTTCCTTTCAATCGATATAGCCTTGCAATCGTTCCTTTGTTCTAGCTCACCTCTATCGTTAGGTATTATTTTGGGGACCAAGAATAAAGATATACCTTTAACTCCTGCAGGCGCACCATCCAGTCTCGCCAAAACTAGGTGGACGATGTTCTCAGTCATGTCATGTTCACCCCAGGTAATGAAGATCTTTTGTCCCTTTATTAGATAGTGGTCGCCCTCTCTACGCGCCCTAGTTTTAAGTACACCCAAATCTGAACCAGCGTGTGACTCTGTCAGGTTCATTGTTGCACTCCATTCCCCGCTGATAAGTTTAGGTAAGTATTGCCTCTTTAAGTCTTCTGTAGCACCAAAACTGATAGCCTCAATGGCCCCCTGTGTCAGTAATGGACACAGACCCCAAGACATGTTTGCAGAGTTCCACATCTCTTGAGTACTTATAGCATAAATGAATGGCAATCCCTGCCCTCCATACTCTGGATTGAACTGTAAAGAGCCCCACGAACCGTTCACATATTTTTCATAGGCATCCTTAAATCCTGAAGCAGTGTTAACATCGCCATCACTGGTTATTGATACCCCGCTCTCATCGCCACTCTGATTTATAGGTTCAAGGTCATCTCTTGCTAGCTTGTTTGCAGACTCTAATAGTGTAGGCAAAATTTCAGCATAAATGTTATTTTTCAATAACACATCATTGATAAGGAACTGCATCTCTGTTAATGGGGCTGTATACATAATCTTGCTCCTTTACTATGAAAAATTCTTTCTTAGCTCGTGCTTTTGAATCTTGCCGGTCGCTGTTTTTGGTAATAGCCCAAACACAACCCTTTTGGGTCGCTTAAATTTAGCCATATTTTCTTTACAAAATTGAATCAATTGTTCTTCTGTAGTGTCAGAGCCTTGCATAAGCTCAACGAATGCGCATGGCACCTCTCCCCAGAGATCATCGGGCATAGCGACCACAGCAGCCTCCCCAACATCTGGATGCATATACAACACATTTTCAATCTCCACTGAAGAGATATTCTCTCCTCCAGAGATAATTATGTCCTTTAAGCGGTCTTTGATTTGAATGTAGCCATCGTCATGAACTACTGCCAAATCTCCACTATGGAACCAGCCACCAGAGAATGCCTCTTCGGTAGCGGTTGGGTTATTTAGATAGCCCATCATGCAGGTATTACCGCGTATTACAATCTCTCCTATTGTTTCACCGTCCATAGGTACCGCATCGCCAGTTTCTTGATCAATAACGCTTACATCTTCTGTGATTGGAAATCGTACCCCTTGCCTAGACCTTAGTTTAGCTTGATCGTCACTTGTCAGGGATGACCATTCTGCTTGAGGTGCAGCGTGCAGAATATGCCCATAAGTTTCAGTTAGTCCATAAACGTGCATGATTTCAAAGCCCAAAGCCATCATATTTTTTAGCACCTTTGCTGGAGGAGGTGCACCAGCAGTCATCACATTGACGGTACGACTAAAAGTTTTCTTTATTTCGTCTGGCGCATTTGACAGCATATTGAGCATAATTGGGGCACCCCCGAAGTGTGTAACTCTGTGATCCTCGATTAAACCGAACACCTTTTCTGGTACAAAGGCTCGCAAACATACAACGGTAGCGGTTACTGCAGCCATCGTCCATGCATGCCCCCAGCCATTACAATGGAACATCGGTACTGTATATAAATAGATAGGATGGTTTGGTAGTTGCCAGCCTATAACTGTGCCCATACTCATAAGATAAGAACCTCGATGATGATAGACCACGCCCTTTGGTTTTCCAGTTGTACCTGATGTATAGTTAAGTGAGATTGGTGTCCACTCATCTTCAGGATAAATGCACTCGAAACTGGTACTGCCATTAGAGAGTACATCTTCGTAATCTATAGCTTTTACATTTATAGATTTTTCAGTTTTGGCATATGGGTCATTTATGAGGACTAATTGTGGTTGATTTGTAGACAGTTCTAATGCCTCCACTGCCAGGCCATAAAGTTCCAAATCAACAATCAACACTTTTGCCTTACCGTCATCCAAAATATATGCCACGGTCTGCGCATCAAGTCGCGTGTTTATTGTGTTTAGGGTTGCTCCAGCCATTGGTACAGAGAAATGTGACTCGAACATCTCAGGGGTATTAAAAGCTAGCACTGCGACTGTATCGCCCTTTTCAACTCCTAGACCTGCAAGGCCACCGGCCATACTAACACAGCGATCTCTAAGTTCTGACCAGGTAGTTGTTTTGTCTTCATAAATTAGAGCTACCCTGTGTCCAAAAACATCTGCAGACCTGTGAAGAAAAGATATAGGCGTAAGTGGAACAAAGTTTGCATGATTTTTTTTCATAAAGTTAGTTCCTTATAGTTTGACCTTGATCAAGCATGCTCACTATTCGGGCCTGGGTTTCTGGTAATCTCGCTAAACGTAAGAATGATTCTCGTTCTGCATCAAAAAGATCCTGCTCGTTTGCCAAGGTTCCCTCTAAACATTCACCCCCAGTGACTATTCTAGCAATTTCTGTACCAACTGTTTGGTCATGTGGCGTTAAAAAACCTTTCTCAAGGTTTTTTGATAGCCAAGACTTCATTTCCTCAAAGTGAGCCATTCCGGTTAACTTTAGTGGCTCCATTTGTGCTGTTTTTTTCACTCCATCCAGTGCTAATAGTGCATTACCTAATAGGTGGTCTCGGTTAATATGAAAGCTGTCATTTGGCTTAGTGAAGGCAAGCTTTTCAGCTTCTAAGGGTGACTTAGCAAGCCTACCAAGTCCAACATTCATGAATGCATTCCAGGCAGCCTGTTTGGGGTCGTTTAGTTTAGCATTCCACCTATACAGAACCTCTTTACAGCCTCCACCTGCAGGTACCAAACCTACTCCAGACTCTACCAGACCCATGACAGAGTTTGTATTGGCAATGACCTGGTCGGTATGAAGTACTACCTCAAATCCGCCACCTATAGACATACCTACAGGTGCAGAAACTACTGGCATATTGCTGTTACGCATAATAGACATGGTGCTTTGAAAGTGCTTCAGAAAATCATCAAGTCTCTGGTAATCATTATCTTCAAAACATTCTCTCACAGCCCACAAACTTACTCCGCATGAAAAGTGCTGGGAATCGTTATGAACAATAACACCTCTGAGTTGGTCCTTTTCGGACTGATGAATTGCGTCACCCAGGATATCCAAAGAGCCGCCATCAAGTGCGTTGGCTTTAGAATGAAACTCGACCACAGCGGCACCCTCGTATTCATACCAGCTAGCAACCTGGTTAGTATTTTTTGGTACCAATGTTTGCCTTATCTCTGAAAACCTTAGTACACCCTTGGAGTGTACAATTGGCGCATAAACGCCGCCCTCTTGTAGTACTTGTAAGACCCCAAAAGAGGTACTATAAAAGCTATCTTTGGTGTTATTAAGTAAAAAATCTGGCACATCCCTTTGCTCATCAATGAGCCTGTTTACAAAGTATTGGTGGCCAATATCGTCGAGCAATTCAAAAGGACCCTTGGTCCAGTTATATCCCAACCTCATAGCGTCATCGATATCGCTAGGGTTACTGGTTACATCTGGCACAAGAGAGGCTGAATAGCAAAGCACCTCAGACAAAACTCTCCAGGCAAAATCGGCATACTTGCCACTACCCTGAAGAAGGACACTTAGGCCTTCTTTTTCAGTCCTATCTAATAAATCTGACTTAACTTTACTAAAAGAGATATATTCACCAGTATTAAAATCAATGGCCTCTCTGTCAATTCCTGTTCCTCGATAAAAGCCTTTATTGTTTTTGTTGCCTGTTTGCCCATTGGCTATCATGTTTGTAACAAAATCGTTTGTTTTTGAGTATTGATGGAATGGATCATTTTCAGGCAGAATGTTGACCAAGCTCTGAGCAACATCAACCATCAAGTCAATACCTATCAAATCATAAAGCCCAAACACTCCAGTCTTTGGAAAGCCAAATGGGCGACCAAACACTGCATCTGCCTGCCATGACGATAGACCCATATCAAAAGCAACATTTAGAGCACACTGTATTGCAAATACACCAACCCTGTTAGCCAAAAATCCTGGCCTATCTTCACAAAGAATGACGCCCTTTCCTAGCTGATTCTCACTGAAACTATTAAGCACACTAACTACACCGTCGGTAGTCTGTTCTCCCCTAACCAACTCAAGTAGACGCATATACCTGACAGGATTAAAGAAGTGCGTTATGGCAAAGCGCTGACAGAAAGAGTCTGGCATGCCTTGGGTCAGCAAACTGATTGGTATTGTTGAAGTGTTAGAGGTTATGATTGTGTCTGCACCACAGCAATCAATCAAGTTTCTATATAGTTGTTGTTTTATATTCAGTCTCTCAACGATGGCCTCTGCTATCCAGTCGCAATCAGCCAGCTTGTCGAAGTCATCCCTAGTATTACCAATAAATATAAGGGACTCTGCCTCATCACTGACAAGTCCAGGCATTTCAACATTTTTTAGCCTACCTAAACCTTTACTAGCAAGATAATTAACGTCATCTCCTTCGCTAGGCAAGTCCAAAAGTACTACCTCGATTCCCGCATTGGCGACTTGTCCTGCTATGCCTGCTCCCATAGTGCCAGCACCAATCACACCAACCTTTCTAATGCTCTTTATCATTTTATGTTTTTCCTCTTAATTGGTATGCTCGGTAATAAAGGATTTGATCGAGTCAAGGGTTCTTTTTGGCGACTCCATTGGCAACATGTGCCCGCTATTTTTTATCTTCGATACCTTTGCATTAAGAATTGAGGCTAGCTCCATTCCAAACTTTGAAGGTGTCATCTTGTCTTCATCTGCCAGAATGACGTTTGATGGGCAGTCAACTCTCTCTGCTATTGACTTTCCGGCACTATAATTATGACAGGCCTTTAGGTCAGTAGCTAAGGGGTTATCTGACATTATCTGTCTACCTATGGCTATAGGTTGCATCCCTGGCACAGCACTTACCCCTAACTGTGCATGAGAACCAAAACCCCACCTAAGCATCAAATCCGCTGCAGATGATGTCGATGACTCGGCTGTAGTTATTAGGTATTCATTAACAGGTATTGATGTTGCGCTAGCAACGGCGGTGAGAGTTTTTAAACGCCCCTTGAGTAAAACCGCAGACTCAAGCGCTATTAAGAATCCCATTGAGTGTCCAACTAAATGAATCGAATCAACTCCAGCTACATCTAATGCCTCAACAAGCCAAATACCCATCTCCTCAATCGACACTAATGGGTCCCCCTCAGACAAGCTATGTCCAGGAAAGTCCGGCGCAAACACTGAATAGCCATGAAAAGCAAACCACCTAGACTGTAAGGCCCAACACCTATGATCAAGACCACTTCCTGGCACAAAAACTACCGTTGGCTTTTTAGGGTCAAAGACCTGCCCACCAGTGGCAATAAAAGTTTTATATTTATTGACCTTGATAATCATTTAACTAACCTGCCTACCGCTTTAAGGCCAACCTTGAAGTCTTGAATGATATCTTCTACAGACTCTATACCGGCAGATACACGGATAAGGTCTGGGCTAATACCTGCAGACTTCATTGTCTCATCATCGAGCCTAGAGTGGGTTGTGCTTGCAGGATGTAATACCAGTGTTCTTGAGTCTCCCACGTTAGCTAAATTAGAGCAAAGCACTAGTGCATCCAAAAACGCACTACCACCCTCTCGACCACCCTCAACACCAAAACACAGCATCGAACCGGCACCATTCGGGAACAACCTTTCAGCAATACTGTGTGTAGAATTCTCTGGCAAGTCTGGATGATTAACCCATCTCACCAATTCCTGTTTCAGTAGCCACTGGGTTAATTGTTTGGCATTCTCAACATGACGTCGCATTCTTAAGTTGAGTGTTTCTATCCCCTGCAACAACAAGAAAGCAGTATGTGGACTCATAGAGGGACCCAAATCGCGCATAGACTCGGCCCTAATCCTCATCACGAATGCAGAAGGTCCATACTCCTCCCAAAAACTGATACCATGAAAAGGTTCGTAAGGCTCAGTCAGTGTTGGGTGTTTAGCACTCTTACCCCAATCAAATGAACCACCATCAACTATAACCCCGCCTATGGCTACACCGTGCCCACCCATCCACTTGGTGACCGAGTGCACAACAATATCTACACCATGCTCTATAGGTTTACATAGTGAAGGGGTAGCAAAGGTTGCATCAACGACAACAGGGATACCGTTGTCGTGGGCAATCTTGGAAATAGCAGGCAGATCAGAGACTTCAAGCCCAGGGTTACCGATTGACTCACAAAAAACTAGCTTCGTGTTTTTCTGTATAGCACCCTGTAGTGCATCTTCATCATTAATTGAAACAAATGTACATTCAATATCAAAACGCTTCAGAGTATGCCTAAGTAAGGTCGCGGTGGAACCGTATATCTGGGTTGCGCTAACAATATGGTCACCCGCAGAACAAAGAGTGATAAAAGCAACATAAAGTGCACTCATACCTGAAGCAGTACAGACGGCGCCAGATCCACCCTCCAGAGCGGCAATCCTTTGCTCAAGTATTGCAACGGTCGGGTTAGTGATGCGACTGTATATGTGGCCACCCTTTTCGATATTAAACAAAGAAGCCCCCTCATCAACAGTGTCAAACACGTATGAGGTGGTTTGATATATAGGTGCAGCCCTAGAACCGTACAATGGGTCGGGCTGATAACCGCTATGTAGAGCTATTGTTTCTGGACCAAGAAAAGATGACTTACCCATTTAAATTCCCCTAAAATAATAATCTAAATATGAGAATTTTATTATATATTTTCCAGCTCATTAAACAATCGTCATTTTAATCTATCGAATGTTATAATTCGCAATTTGAAAACCCGATAAGACACTGATGAGCCATAAAATAGAATTAACCATATCTGGTCGTCTGCGTAAGTCTCCGTACTTTGATGCAACTATTCGCCATGGAGCAAGTTCATTCACGGTCTACAATCATATGCTAATGCCGGCCGCATACCATGGTGCAGAGGAGGACTACTGGAATTTAGTTAACAACGTAACAATCTGGGATGTTGGCGCAGAGAGGCAAGTCGAGGTCAGTGGGAGTGAGGCTTACAGGTTCGTTGAATATATTACCTCTAGAGACCTAAGCAGCCTGCAGATTGGACAAGGCAAATATGCCCTTATTAGCGATGAGAATGGCGGAATAATCAATGACCCCATAATACTAAGACTTGGAGAGCAACGTTTTTGGTTATCTATCGCAGATAGCGACGTCCTACTCTGGACAAGAGGGCTGGCCCGTGGACTTGGGTGGGATGTACAGATTCATGAGCCTGATGCATCTCCACTGGCAATACAAGGTCCAAACAACCTGCCACTGATGAGTGATCTTTTTGGTGACTGGGTTAGTGATCTAAAGTATTTCTTTTTTCAGCAAACCGAACTAAACGGCATACCCTTGATCGTTCAACGATCTGGATGGAGCAAGCAGGGTGGGTTTGAGCTATACTTATTAGATAAAACAAAGGGCGACGAGTTGTGGGAGATAGTTATGGATGCTGGAAAGAAGTACGACATTAAGCCTGGCACACCAAACAACATTGAGCGTATCGAGTCTGGCTTGTTTTCTTGGGGAAACGATATGGATCTTAGTAACAATCCACTAGAGTTACCACTAACCAAGTTCTGCAATATAGATAAGAGTGCTGAGTATTTAAGCAAAGAGGCACTTAAAAGAATCAATTCGAGTGGCGTAAAAAACAAAATAGTAGGACTAATTATTGAGGGAGAGCCTTTGAATGGTGGCTGTGAAAACCCTTGGAATGTTTTTGTTAACGACAAACTTTGCGGCAAGGTTACAAGTTTCGCTTACTCTCCAAGGTTAAAATCAAACATAGCCTTTGCCACAATAAAGAGCTCTCTTGGCGACATTGGAACGGTGATACAGGTTGAAAGCCCGTGGGGCCTCAAAAGCGCAACTGTAACTAAAATTCCATTTATGTAACTGTATTATTAATGGTATCCTCATTAGTTCAATAAATTAACGATCAACATCTATGCAACTAAAGCATTGCCACAATATCAATGATTTCCGCAAGATGGCCAAAAGAAAGATTCCATCTCCGTTATTTCATTACATTGATGGTGGCTCAGACGATGAAAATACACTCGCCAGAAATACGAACGCATTTGAGGCATTTGACCTGATACCAAATGGCCTAGCGAATGTAGCAAATATCGACCTTTCGACTAGCATACTGGGCCAAAATGTTAGCTCACCACTGTTTCTTGCACCCACAGGTATGAGTAGATTATTTCATCATGATGGTGAGAGGGCAGCATCTCGTGCTGCAGAAAAGTATGGCCAATATTACAGCCTGTCGACTTTGTCCTCAGTAAGCATAGAAGAGATCGGTGCATTAACTAGTACCCCAAAAATGTTTCAAATCTATATTCACAAAGATCGCGAACTCACTTATGAACTTATTGAGCGCTGCAAAAAAGCAAAATTCAGCTCTTTGTGCCTTACTATAGATACCATTGTAGCTGGCAACAGGGAGCGAGACCTACGTACAGGCATGACTATGCCTCCAAGGTTTACCCTATCCAGCTTGCTAGGCTTCGCTATGCGCCCACGATGGGTTTACAATTACTTTACCCATGAAGCATTTAAGCTCGCCAATTTAGAAGGTAAAACCGAAATAGGTAGCAAAAAATCTATACCACTTATAGACTATGTCAACTCACAATTTGATACAAGTCTGTGCTGGGAGGATGCCGAAAAAGCGGTCCAGGCATGGGGCGGACCATTTGCCATAAAGGGTGTAATGTCGGTTGATGATGCTAAACGCTGTGTTGATATTGGTGCTAGCGCTATTATGATTAGTAACCATGGAGGAAGGCAACTAGACTCAAGCCCTGCACCTTTCGATATGCTTGGTGATATAGTTGAGGCGGTCGGAGGCAAGATTGAGATAATATGTGACGGCGGTATTAGGAGAGGTACACATGTTTTAAAAGCATTAGCGCTAGGTGCAAATGCATGCTCAATAGGTAGACCTTATTTATATGGACTAGCCGCAGGTGGTCAATCTGGAGTTGAATCGGTGTTAGATAAATTTGAATCTGAACTTAAACGTGACATGACGCTAATGGGCATAAATACGCTTTCTCAACTTGATAAATCTAAAATCCGCAAAAGACAATTGTAGCCCTCAAAAACCAAGCTCGCTGCTATTAACAATATTTTTTCCAAGTAATTGGTTGCCTTAAGGGTCACTTAAGTTTCTTCATCTACAATTCACACATTAATTAAATATGGAGTAAACAAGATGGAATACATAACAACAACACAGGCGACACAACAAATAGCAGGACTATTGGTAATAGTATCAGTTATTGCGTTTGGCTTATTAGCGTACTACGGTTCTGACAAGTACCTAGTACTTGAGTCGTTTGATAAAAAATAAATTATATTGAATGCTTTATTAACGAGCATTCTTTATAAACAAAAAAGACATCTAGGGATGTCTTTTTTTTTGTGCCGCAAAATGTATATCTATAAATGTTTTTTCTGGGTATCAATTATTTTCAATAATTATAGTACCCATTTGGGTGTATTATTCAAAAAAAATATTGGGGTTTGCATATGGATAATGACATATACCTTAGTCGCAACTATAAAAATTATTCATTGAACGATAATCTCAATGAACCTTTGTCTCTTTATGAGACCAAAGTTCATGCTGATTGGATTGACTATAACGGGCATATGAGTGAGTCCTTCTATCTTTATGCGTTTGGTGATGCATCAGACGCTCTATTTCGATATATTGGAATTAATGAAGAATACCGCTCCTCTGGAAAGTCTTTCTATACAGTTGAGACTCATATTAATTATTATCAAGAAGCATCAAAGGACGAGCCATTAAGGTTTACTACTCAAATCATTGGGATTGATAAAAAGAGGTTGCATTTTTTTCATAGAATGTTTCATTCTGATAGTGGTGATTTGCTAGCAACAACTGAGCAAATGTTGTTGCATGTAGACACTAACAAATCTAAGGCATGCGATATAGACTATTCTGTATTCACAATACTTGAAAAGATATGGCACCAACACCGGGATCTGACTACCCCTAAACAGCAAGGAAGAGTTATGCGTATACCAATAAATATATAGGACAAGAGTATGGACTTTGAAATTTCAAGTGAACAAGAATTAATAATTGATACGGTAAAGAAGTTTGTTGAACAGGAACTCTATCCGCACGAAGCTGAGGTTGAAAAAAGTAATCATATCAGTGCTAGTTTGATTGAGGACATAAAACAGAAATCTATCAGCCTAGGTCTTTACGCCGCCAACATGCCCCAGAAGTATGGAGGTGGTGGTTTAGACACATTAACGCTTTGCCTTATGGAAAAAGAGCTAGGCAGGGCAAGCTTTGGTCTTCAGTATATAGTTGCACGACCAAGCAATATTTTGTTGGCATGTAAGGGTGAACAAATAGACAAGTACCTGTTACCTACAATACGTGGCGAGAGGGTCGAATGCCTAGCATTGACTGAGCCCAATGCCGGTTCAGATTTGCGCTCTATGCAGTGCAATGCAGAGCGCGATGGTGACCATTTTGTGATTAATGGATCTAAGCACTTTATTAGTCATGCAGATATCTCTGACTATGTTATTTTGTTTGTATCTTCTGGCACTGAGGAAACCCCTAAAGGGACAAAGAATAAGATTACTAGCTTTTTGGTAGACAAAGGTACTGATGGATTTTCTATTAACCCTGGATATAACAGCGTTTCACATCGAGGGTACCATAACTGTATCCTTAATTTTGATAATTGCCGTGTTCACGAGTCTCAAATCTTGGGCGAGGTCGACAAGGGCTTTGATGTTGCCAATGAGTGGCTAGGGGCAACACGCTTGTCGGTAGCTGCTATGTGCCTAGGTAGAGCAGAGAGGGCTCTGGAAATTGCAACTGAGTGGGCCGCTACTCGTGTCCAGTTTGGGCAAACTATTGGAAAATTTCAAGGAGTATCTTTCAAACTTGCAGACATGTCAATGGAGCTTCAGGCAGCTGATTTGCTAACCTTTAAGGCTGCATGGAAGGATTCAAGAGGTGAGATGACTAATACTGATGCAGCAATGGCAAAACTAAAGGCCACAGAGATGTTGGCGATGGTATCTGATGAGGCTATACAAATACTAGGAGGTATGGGTTTAATGGACGATATGCCTCTTGAGCGTATATGGAGAGACCACCGTGTAGAAAGGATATGGGACGGTACCAGTGAAATACAGCGACACATCATTTCTAGATCTTTGTTAAGGTCTTACGAGTAAACCATTCTTATGAGCGGGTCTAATTTAAGTCGACTTATATCTCCTAAATCGATAGTTGTAGTAGGCAACAAGGGTGCCAATTTTGCTATAAGGGAGAGCCTCAAAATGGGTTACGATGGAGAGATATGGTGTGTACACCCAACCAGAAAAAGTGTTGAGGGTATAGACTGTATTAGAAGCATAAAAGAGTTACCATTCCCACCGGATGCAGCATTTATTGCAGTCAATGCAGAGGCAACAATTGGGGTTGTTAGAGAGCTAAATGAGATAGGTTGCGGGGGCGCAGTTATATATGCATCAGGTTTCGGTGAAGTCGGCAATGAGGGTGCCGATAGAAACAACAGGCTAACCGATGTAGCCGGAAGTATGCCAATCATTGGGCCCAATTGTTATGGCTTAATTAACGCTATGGATAAGGTCGCACTGTGGCCAGACATTCATGGATGCGAGGTGGTTGATAAGGGCGTAGCCATTATTACTCAGAGTGGCAATATAGGTTTAAATATGACTATGCAGTCGGTCGGTCTACCCATTGCACTTATGTTTACTATCGGTAATCAAGCCAAAACCAGCATACCTGAGATTATGAATGCTATCCTGGATGACGACAGAATATGTGCTATTGGGCTTCACATAGAGGGAATTAATGACATAGACGCTTTCGATGTTGTGGCCAGAAGAGCACTAAGCAGGAGGGTCCCTATTGTAACCATCAAGAGTGGTCGTACAGACGCCTCTTCGAAGATTGCTCTTAGTCATACAAGTTCTTTAACTGGGTCAGACCAACTATTTGATGTTCTATTTAAGCGCTTAGGTATAGCTAGAGTTGATACCGTTCCTGAATTTTTGGAAACCCTAAAGCTACTTAACGCGTTAGGGCCAATGCAAAACAATAGGCTGGCCTCGATGAGCTGTTCTGGGGGCGAGGCAGGAATGATGGCTGACTTAGTTGATGGCCTAGATGTGTTTTTTCCGAGCCTCGAAAGGGACCATAAAGATCGTATCAAGGCTACATTAAATGACTTTGTTGAGGTCGACAATCCGCTGGACTATCATACCTTTATATGGGGCGATCGTGATAGAACCTCTGCATGCTTTAAGGCAATGATGGGTGCTGATTTTGGTGCAACTATGCTACTCCTAGACTGGCCCAAAGGTGACAAATCTAATCACCATAGCTGGGATATAACCCTCGATGCATTGTGTGACGCGTCATTGGCTACAGGCAACAAGGCTATCGCCCTTGCATCTATAGCTGATTGTATGCCTAAGCGAATTATTAAACAATGCATAAGTATGGGCATAGTGCCGATGATTGGGCTTGACACTTGCTTAAAATCGCTTAACCACGCTTACAGATTTGCTCAAGCGATAAGTGCTAACTCATCTGGCCTGGTTGGGCCTCTAAAAATGATTCATCGCACCCCAAAAAAAGAAAAAATAGTTAATGAGTTTGATGGTAAAAAGCTACTATCTGAGTACGGACTAGTTGTCCCTGAGGGTGGCTTAGTACAGAGCATCGAGGAGGCCTTGGTGCTTGCAGAAAAAATAAATTACCCAGTCACTGTTAAGGTTTCAAGTGCGACACTGTCTCATAAGAGTGAATTAGGAGCAGTCAGATTGAACATTAAGGACGCAGATATGCTCAGACTGGCAGTCACTGAGTTACTAGCAATTGGGCCAACCTTGTTAGTTGAAGATATGATTGAAGGTTCCATAGCAGAATTAATTGTGGGGGTAAATTCTGACCCCCTGTTTGGTAATTACCTGGTCATAGGTAGTGGCGGTATTTTGGTAGAGCTTCTTCGTGACAGCCTGCCATTGTTGCTTCCTATTAATAGAGAGAGTGTCACTAGTGCCCTTTCTCAATTAAAATTATCTTCACTTCTTGGTGGTTATCGAAACAAACCAGGTGGCGACATTGAGGCTATTATTGATGCTGTTATCTGTGTAGCTGAATTTGTACAAGCCAGAGAGGTCATTGAGCTAGACATAAACCCGTTACTAGTTTTACCTCA
>Ga0206681_10000616_pt1 | contig 18531 bp, 17 predicted proteins | sample M150012015metaG_FD_161048 | JGI IMG/M metagenome (GOLD analysis project Ga0206681, IMG submission 161048) | Ammonia-oxidizing marine archaeal communities from Monterey Bay, California, United States - M1 500m 12015 | ecosystem: Environmental > Aquatic > Marine > Intertidal zone | place: USA...
TCTGTAATTTGTACGCGAAGCACTTCCTTTCCAACAACATCCATAATGCTGATGCTTGCAAGATCAGGATGACTTACCTGAAACAATACGAAATCGTTTGTGGGATTCGGATAAACTGAAATGTAATCCCAGTAGTTTTCGTCAATACCCACATCGCTTACACTTAGCGTATTACATACATCTTTTGTTCCACAATCTGTAGTCAGCTCCAGACAAACGGTATAGGTTCCAGATTGTGCATAAGTGTGTAATGGATTGGTATCCGTACTGGTATTTCCATCGCCAAAGTCCCAGACGTAATTTCCAACTGTCGATGAATTTGAAAACTGAACGTCTAAACCAGTTATGGACCAGGAGAACATGACCACATCCGGATTCGGCTGTCCTACAGATACAGAGCCCTGAGCAGAGCATCCATTAGGATCAGTTACAGTTACCGTATAGGTTCCTGCGCCAACTCCAGTCCATTCCGCAGTAGTAGGCCCATTGTCCCATTGATATGTATAGCCTGTTGATCCCGTGGGGATAGCCGTAACTGATCCGTCAGTGGACTGATAACATAAGGCATCCTGTGAAGTAAAATCCAGAGTGATATTGGTCGAATATTCCAAGATGTATTGAATGGTGGTATCACAATTATTTGTGATATCTGTAACCACCACGGTGTACGTTCCTTCAGAAAGATTACTCACAGAGCTGGAGGCTCCAAGTCCCCCATCCCAGCTGTAATCATAATTTCCTGATCCGTCAGTTACATCAACAGTAATTGACCCGTTGTCGTTTCCTGAACATGCGGGATTTGATGTCGTGCTATTTACTGTCAGTCCGCAAGTCGTACCGATTACAAAATCCACACAATAGTCTTCGACTTCTCCCCACTGATAAGAATCGCAAACATCAGGCAGGGTAGTGCCTCCTCCGACATAAGCCATTTGTACTCTCATTCTGGTGCTTCCCGCCGGAGTAAGCGCAGGAATAGTCACCTGTCCGGTCACATTTACTGTCTGGTCTGCGGTTCCCTGATCAAAAACCAATTCTGAAGCATCGAAAATGCCACTTTGATCTAAATCAATCCAGATTCGAGATTGTTCGTTATACAGTGTTCCTCCCCAGCCGACTTCAATGTCGATGTTGTAGGTGCCGTTGATCTCCAGCTGAATGGGATTTCCAGTGTAATCACCGTATCCCCCGTCGTTTCCTGAGGCGTTGGTGTAGGTATCAATGGTGAAAGATTCAATCCATTCGTCTATTCCATCAGAGGCGGAGTTGGTGCAATAGGCATTGTCAATGCATGCACCACAGCCAAGTGTGCTAAAGGCTAGTGTTGATGTAGGATTGGAGATGGTATCGACGGTACATGCAGTTTCCAGATAATACTCATATTCTGAACACCCTGTAAGACCTGAAAATGCAAATGGAGAAGTTACTGCGGGTTCAGTGTTCCAGCTGGCAGCACCGACCTCTCTCCAATACAGGTTCGTTGCAAAAGCTCCCGACTGGGCATTAAATTCTAGATCTGCGTTATTTTCTGTAATGTTAGATAGGGAAATTCCGCTAGGCCCCAAGCAAAGGGATCCGTTACAAGCCACAGCCATCAATTCGTCCAGTGTATTTCTTGAATTTAAGCGTCCTCCGCTTACAAACAGTCCGGCAAGCTGGGCTTTCGGGTCTGTACCGTCCATCATAGCCTGTAATACAAGGTCTGCTCCTACCTGTGGGCTTGACATGACCGTATTCATAAAATCCGTACAGGGAATGGAATACGCCAGTCCGATAACACCTGCTGTTAATGGGCAGGAAAAAGAGGTCCCTGTAGTTGTAGTGGTGGAATTTGTTCCTGATGTTGTGACCACATTAATCCCAGGCGCTCCAAATTCAATAGTTGTAGCACCATATCCTCCAGCCGTATTGTCGTTGTGATCTGTTCGACCCACTCCTATCATATATGGAGTATTACATGCCGTAGGCATATCACCCACAGCATCTACATCCAGATTCTGATTGGTAGTTGCTCCTACATTTAATATTCCTGCTTCACCCAGAGTCGTATAAAAGTTACACCATACCGGATGAGCATTTGGATCTTCTGCATCAATACCCCAAGATGAGCTTGTGGCGACAACAAAAGCACCCTGTGTTCCTCCAGAAGTGTTCCATATGGTTCGCATGTCCAGCGGATACTGATAGGCCGCGATGGCATTTGCATCGGTATTGATGTTGTAATCTCCGATGACCATCAGCTTCACATCCCAGTTGGCACCCGCTACATTCAAGCCGTTGTTTCCTACTGCACCCATCATGCCCAGGCAATTTGTGCCGTGTCCACCTGTGCCGTAATTGTCGTTGTTTTGCACAGGATTCCAGCCGTTGTAGTCATCCACATAACCGTTCCCGTCATCATCAATTCCGTTGTTTTCAATTTCATTGACATTAAACCAGCGATTTCCCGTAAGGTCCTGGTGGTCCAGGTTTCCGCTTTCTATTAATGCAATTACAATGTCGTGTCCTGAGGCCGTTGTTCCTCCTGTGGTAATATCCCATGCGAGATCAGAATCAATATCTGCATCTGCAGTTCCACCCGTTTGTCCCGTATTATTATGGTGCCACTGACTTGAAAAAGTAGCGTCATTGGGAATGGTAGAGCGTAGCTTTAAGTAATAGTTGTTTTGAGCCAATTCAACATCTGGTTGAGCATACAGCCAATTCAGCATGGATTCATGTGAGAGGGGATTGTGATCAAATTTCAGCTGCCATATATGTGCAGTGTGAGATAGCTCTTTAAAAATGGAAAGCTTACTTTGAGCAGGGGCGCGATTTACGATTTCACGGATTTTTCCCTGGTCGGTTAATTGAACAATTAGATCTCCATAAATAAATGCGTTTTTTTGAGATTCAGTGTTGTTTTTTTGTGAAAAAACAAGGCTGGTGAAGGAGATGAATACAATAAATAAAGTGTGTTGTAAAGATTTCATAGTTAGCGTTTAAATTAATTTGCCTAAAAATACCAAATCTTTAATGAATAAACCAAACTCCTTATCACAATATCATCGTTTGAATCGGGGGTTCTCAAAAGCGTAATTAAAGTGTTAGAAAAAAAGGGTTGAAGAGCAAAAACTGATTATAGATACTAATCTTCGTAGGTATAGAGAAGGTATTCCTTACTTCCCTTATAGCTGAGCTTAATCTGACTGCCAGCTTCCTGTTTGTATGCCAATGCGGTAAGGTCGATAACAAGCTCTTTTTCTATATATTCTCTGCAGGTGTCGTCTGTATCGTGTAGCAGATTTACATTTCTGATGGGGGGTAGTGATTTTGCAATCATGTTAGAACCCACAAATGTAAAGGCATGTTCTGCACATCCTCCAGAATACCCAATGGTCAGAAAGAGCAGATTTCCTTCTATTTTCGATTTCAGCACCTGGACAGGCTTGGACTCGGCGTCTGTATCGCCAATTACTGCTACCAGCTCAATTGCTGATTCGGGCCCCTCCACAGATGCGGTTTCATTCCCTATACTGCTGCTGTCGTCTGCATTCGAAGTACTATGCTGTTTTGTTTTACATCCCAGCAGTGAACAGATTCCAAGAAAAATAAATAGGTTTTTCATCGTTTCTTTTTATTAACTATTCAAATATAATACCAAAATCACACAAAAGAATCTGAAGACACGATAATCGAAATGCAGAGATGGTCTATTTATTAATCCGTGTTTTACTATTTTTACAAAATGAAAGTTTTATTTGTTTTAGTATTGGTATGCATTACCTCTTCGATATTCGCTCAATCCAAAAAAGATCAGATTGCCGCATTAACCCTGCGCCTTGACAGTCTCAGCCGGGAATACATAAAAGATACGGCCCAGCTTAACCAATCATTAGAAAAATTAGAAAGGAAGAACTCTGTTCTTTCCAGCCAATACAAGGCCGCTCAGGAACAGAACAAAAAGAAATCACAGGCCATACGAGATAAAACGGAGACTATAAAGACCTTAAATGCCAGTAATCTGGAGCTGATGCAGGAGAGAAAAGAGATGCAAAAGGAAATCAATAGTTTGAATGACAGCATTCGAATGTTGAAAAAGAAAAATTCCTTAATCAATATGAAGAAGGTTGAATTTCCAGAATCGTTAGCAGGTCATTACTGGGCAGCGGATTGTGCTGATGAGACTGCAAAAAACTTTGTTGGTTTTGAGCAGAGAGGAGTTGAGACAGAAGAAGGGAAAAGGGATGCATTATTTATTGATGGTTATGAATGGGGAGGAGAAGTAGTGCGTATAGAAGCTGATGCCAACAACACCTTATATAAAATGTATTATTTAATGTATCCAAGATGGGGAGGAGGGCTACATATGGAGGTATTTGAATTGAGAAAGGATAAAATAATTTGGGGAGAAGCAGAATTGCGTTTATGTAAATAAAATCAATGTCATTGCATACAGAAGCAGAGCGCTGAAACCATCGCAATGACATAAACTCAAAATTCTATTTTATCTATATTTACGGCATAAGTCAAAGCAAATACAACAACCATGAACAAAAGAGACAAAATATTTGTTGAAAAATGGGCCAAAACCAGAGAAAAAGGAAAAAGAAGATACCTGATTAGTGTTGGAGCACTTTATGGCATCCTTACATTGGTGATCACCCAACTTTTCAAGCTTGACGACAATAGTTTTTCTGAACTTTTTTTAACATCATTGTTTTTGGTAAAACTTGGAATTTATTTATTGATTGGTATTTTTGGTTTTGCCCTGATTCTGTGGGTCCTTTCTGAAAAAAAATATCGTAAACTGACCTCTGAGAATGAACCTAAATAATTTCCACCAACATCAATCCGCCTGATATGAAGTATTATGTTTCAATCGGACTTCTACTATCCTGTCTGAGTCTTCAAGCACAAAACCCTAATCCCAGTACTTCGGTGGATGCTTACATTCAAAACGAGATGGACCTGGAACATTTTCCAGGGGTATCAGCGGTTATTGTAAAAAACGGCGAGATCGTATGGGTTGAGTCCTATGGTTTTGCTGATATAGAAAATAATATTCCCGTAGAAGACTCCACGATCTTTATGCTGGCTTCCATTTCTAAATTATTCGCAGGAACGGCTACCATGCAGCTCATGGAGGACGGTCTGCTTGAGCTCGATGACGCAGCAAGCGACTACTTGCCCTGGCTGTTCTATCATCCATTACACGGAACGGTCCCCATTACCTTACGTCAGATTATGACACATACCTCCTCGATTCAGGATAATGGAGCGGCTATGGGAACCTACTATGATTACCCAGACCCCTCCATAAGCCTTGCAGACTGTATGGAAGGATATTTTTCATATAACGGAACGAATTACAGTGCGACCGACAATTTTTTAAGTGATGTTCCAGGTACCGTATACGATTATTCCAATATGGCAACAGCCCTGAATGGATATGTCACAGAACGTATTACTTCAACTCCGTTTGACACCTATTGTAAAACAAATATTTTTGAACCCCTGTGTATGGAAAACACAGCGTGGTTCATGGCCGATCTCGATTCTAATCAGGTGGCTAGGCCCTATTCGTTTTCTGGAGGCAATTATGTAGCCAATGCACACTATGGATTTGCCGATTATCCTGATGGTCAGCTCAGGAGCAGTGTGCTTGATCTGGCCAATTTTATGATTACCTATTTGAACGGGGGCTCATTGGGAACAAATACCATACTATCATCTTCTTCTGTAAATGAAATGTGGACTCCTCAGGTTCCTGCCATAGAGGGCTCACAGGGCCTTAACTGGTATCAGGAGCTGCTCTATCACAGCGGAGGTGCCACGCTATTATGGGGCCATAACGGCGGGGAGCTGGGAGTCTCAACAGATATGTATCTGGACCCTGCCACCAATATCGGACTTTGTGTACTTGCCAATGGAGGAGGCAGCGCCATTTATATCTGCGACAAATTATACGATTATGCCCTGTCCCTGAATCCTACAAACAGTATTGTTCCAGAGTGTGGCTCAATCGGAATTTCAGAGCTATCAGCAGGAGGAAAAGAGCTGGTGAAGATTCTCGATGTGCTGGGGAGAGAAACCACCTTTAAACCAAATACAACCCTCATTTATTTATATTCTGATGGTAGCTCAGAGAAGGTGTATGTCATAGAGTAACAATAGATTTCATTGAACCGTATTAGGTATTGGTTGTATCCAATCAAAACACACAGAAATGAAACAACTAGCTATTCTTCTCAGCCTATACTTATTTTCTTCCTCATTTGTCACAGAAAAAGAGCAGCACCCAGGTCACCCAATCAAATTAGCCAATACAACTTGGAAAGTAAATGGCAAGTGTCTGGAATCGGAAGATCAATCGAGTTTTTCGATCACTTCTTATGTGGAGACGAAAGACATTTCCAGCCGATGGGGTTATTCCATATCTTTTACGGAAAAGACATTTTCTACCAGCTATAGTGCTCCATGTGGAAATGATTGTTTTACCTCTGTATCGGGAACTTATGAGCTTACGGATAATGAAATCTTGTTTTGCGTTAAAAACATTTCCCGTAATGGCTTCTGTTCCCAAGAAAGCGAAACTCCAAAAATGTCATATAGATTGTTTAAAATAACGGAAACGAAAAACGGGCTGACATTTGTTAAAATCAGCAAGTAATCTCAATATATCTGACCCATTATTACAGAAATTACATATTTTTGGCACGGTTATCGTATGCCTAGAGGCGAAGTCTATTCTAAATACAACAAAAAATGAACAGACGATATTAAAATTTTAAAACCGTGCTCTTATGAAAACACTATTACTTATTATTCCTTTATCAATTTCACTTTCAGCTTTTGGACAAATCAAAAGGTCCGGGGCTAAAGGAGGAACCCTTAAAAATTCGCCTACTCCAACACATAGGCCAGTCGTTGCAACACCCAAACCGGCATCTTCCAGTTCTAATCACGTGGTACGACCAAGGAGAACGAGACCTTCTTCAAACTCATCAAATGTCAGTAATTCATCTAGCTCATCGAACTCGTCTAGTTCATCAAGTACGAATTATTCATCTTCTTCGAGCAGATACAATACGGTGTATGAATCGCCTAGTGTATGGAGCTCTTCAAATCCGGCTCCTAGCCAATTGTTGCATGATTTTGATAGACTGTCGTCTTCAACAGGAGGTCAGTTTGTGATTTCCAGACCTGAAAGACTTGTAAGAACACTCGTTGATGTAATTGAGCAATATGCACAGGATTCTGCAGATATCTTAATTCTGATTGATGTGTCAGGAAGCATGAAGAACAATGTAGACGCTATAGCTTCTGAGAGCGATTTAATTATAGTTTCAGCGCCTAATGGATCCAGAATTGGAGCTGCTTCATTTAGATCTTCATCAAGCAATTCCTGGTACAAACATTCTGATCTGCACCAAGACCATTGGAAAGCGTTCGATTTTATAAATACAAAACGAAAATACATGAATAGCGAATCGCATTATGATGCCATTGTTAATTCGGTGCACCAGAGTTCATGGGTTAATAAAAAGCGTATGATAATCACTATTACGGATGAGTTCATCGCTCCTGCAGAGAACAAGAATTCATCGAATCATGCCATTCAAACCGCGAATTCCAAAAATGTGGAGCTGCATACCATAATGCTGATGAATTAGATTTGTCTACAGACATTGAAAATTAATGTAAACGAAATTACTCATAACAACAAAAGGGGGCTAAAGGGCCTCCTTTTTTGGTTCTCGATTTTTACTAGGATACAAATTCACAGCAACTTTGCTGTCGCAACCTGCGTTATAAGAGTGTCATATTAAGAGTTGGAACATAAGGAATTATAGAAACAGTTATTCATTTTATTTGTCGTATTTTTGTATTCTAAATTAAATTACAATGAAGCGCATCTACCTGATTTTATCAATTCTTACGGTTTTTAGTTTTTCCTCTATAGCTCAAAACTTTCAATACGATCCTGCACAACACATAGATGAAGAAATTCAAGCAGAGAATTTTTCTTTTCACGAAATCAAAATGATTACAAGTGATTTAAGTGGCATACATTTCAGATGGACCCTTATAGAAAACACTTTACCTGAAGATTGGTCTTATTCTCTTTGTGACCTGGGAGGTTGTTACGTTCAAATTCCTGGTTCAGGAACAATGCAGGAAATCACCAACCAACAAGCCTTAGATGGAGTGCAAGGATTTTTTAAGCTAAACATTACGGCTTCTACTTTTTATGGAGAAGGAGACGCCATTTTTTATGTATACGAAATTGGCAATATGGCCAATGGAGACACCGTTTCTATGCACATTACTTGGACAGATCCTTCAAGTGGCATTGCGGATGGAGGATTAGACCAGATTGAAATTTATCCTAATCCTGTTCAAACTGAACTATTCTTCAATAAGCTTGAAAATATTGACAGGATAGAGATTTTAGGAATTAATGGTCAAATTCTTTCTTCTATAAAACCAAATAGTCCAGACCTGAAAATGGATTTCAGAGAGTACCCTGGAGGAGTTTATTTTGCGAAGCTAACTGACGATACCGGAGAGGTCATTACTAAGCGAATCTTCAAAAACTAAGCGCACCAGCTTTATTTATCAGGAGCTTAAAAAGCACCTTTTTAGAATGATTTTTTATGAAATGTATCGCTATTTCGCTGGTTTTCTTTGCCATTTCTTTTAATGGACTTTCTACTCAAATAACCGATACTATATACATTAATTCAGGTGTCATACAATCCTTTAACGGAAGTAATATCCCTTTCAAAAGCTATAATAATACAGCTGTTTTTGAAAAGAGCAATGCTATTTTATCCTATTCCGTCACAGACACAGTTACCTTAACGGTGATTAATAACGATAGTGTTGCCCATCAGCTTAGGTGCTATGGGCTTGGTGTTTCTGCAGGCGCTATAGCTCCAGGAAATCAAGTGGATTTAAGTATCAGCTCTGATAGCCCCGGGACATTTATTTATTACGATCAGGAAGATTACCCAAATAATAAAATCCTTGGACTTGCAGGAATGATTGTGTTTCGCAACAGTAGCGCTTCCTCTTTTTATTGGAACCTTAAAGAAATTGATACATTATGGGTTGATGAGATCATTAATAACGGCCTTACTTCTACTGAGTACAATCCAAAGTTCTTTTTGATTAATGGCAACCACAATCCGAACATTAATAATGATCCCATGGCGAGGGTAATAGGGAATGTGGGCGATACCATTTTGATTCATGTGGCCAATACAGGAAGCTCTACACACTCTATACATTTTCATGGCTACCACCTGGAGCTGTTGCAATCTTCTGAACATTCAAACCACCAGGGCCGAATTAAAGATACTTTTCCTATTAATCCGATGCAGGTATTGACACTTCGAATGGTTCCTCATCAACCAGGAGAATACCCTGTGCACGATCACAATTTAGTTGCCGTTACGGGAGCCAATATTTACCCAAACGGAATGTTTTTAACTATGCTAATCGATCCATGATAATGAAAAGGACAGTGTTATTTTTTATTGTACTTTCTTGTTCGATTATTGGGCATACCCAACAAATCGTTAATCACCTGTTAATTGCTCGTAATTTGGGAGAAAAAGTCATGCACGATGGAGACACATTACGGACTTTCGGATTTGCTCAGAGCTTAAGTGAGCACCCACCAATTCCCGGACCAACACTATACGCCAATGAAGGAGATAGTGTGATTTTAGATTTATTTAATGTCTCTCAAGGAGCACCTCATACCATACATTTGCATGGACTGGATGTAAATCAGGAAAATGATGGAGTCCCTCACCTGTCTTTTGAAGTACATCACATGGACCATGGCTTTTATTATTTTGTAGCTCCTCACCCCGGGACATATTTTTACCATTGTCATGTGGTCTCAAGTATTCATGTTCAGGCAGGGATGTACGGAGTTTTTATTGTGAAGCCCTCAGACGGCAGTAACACGACATGGGATGGAGGATACAGTTTTGATCAGGAGAAACTTTACACCATGTCCGAAATGGATCCAGTATGGCACGAGGACTCCGTTATGGACCATCCACATGATACGACACAAAGTATACACGAGGTGTCGATTCCTGAATACCATCCTACCTATTTTCTGGTCAATGGCCAAAGTGAGCATCAGCTGTTAGAGCCGGATATTGCTTTAGAGTCAGCAAAAGAGGAGCTCACCTTTTTAAGAATGGCAAACATTGGCTATCTGGCGAATAGAATTACCTTTCCTGAGGCATTAAATGCCATAATCATTAGCAGTGATGGACGACCCATTGTTCCAGCCGAAACATCAGATACACTGTGGATATGTCCCGGAGAACGTTACGGGGTACTTATTGAACCCTTAGTGGACCTGACAGATGCAATCAAAGTATCATTTGTAAATATGAATACCCAGTTCATCGAAAATGTGCAGTACATTCCTGTAACAGTGAGTGGAATCATTGGCATTGAAGAGATAGCTAAAGAAAGCCCATTCAGGATTTACCCCAACCCGTCCAGCGGAAGCGTTCATATTGCAAGTGACGGAAGTCCTTTTGACGCTATTAAAATTTACGATGCCATTGGCAACCTCGTCTATGTCGAGAGGCAGATAATTCATGGAGCTGACGATTACCAGATGAATGTGTCATTGTCGAAAGGATTTTACACAATTGAGCTGCTTCACAATGACCGTATTTCTGCTTCATTGAAGCTGGTGAAAAACTAATTGTATATTATTTCTTGAAAACCTTCATTTTACATCGAAAATGCGCTTTTTTGGTGCATTTTGTCTCGATTTTAGCTCTTTTTTGTCAATTTTACTCTGTTTTCGTTCAAAATCGCATATGAGATTAACACGGATTTCAATAAACTCATTTTGAGCTGTTTTTGTCAATAAATTGGTGTTTTGAGTAAAAATAGGGCTCTTTTTGTAACTTTTGAACCATTTTTGGCCAATTTGCTCAAATTCAGACTTCACATGATATTTCTCAATAATTATAGTTCAATCATCTCCCCTAAACACGGCAGATGAAGCGTGATCTGTGCAGACTCAAAAGCAGAGCTTGCTTTATTTTTGTCCAGCTCAATGATGGGAAAAGTATCGTAGTGACATCCAACAATAGTATCGCACTTAATAAAAGAGGATGCCATTACTGCTTCTTCAACTCCCATTGTAAAGTTGTCACCCATGGGTAATACGGCCCAATCCAAATTAGGGCACAATTCAGGGATCAGCTTCATGTCGTACGTGAGCGCTGTATCTCCGGCCATATAAAAACAGGATGAATCATTCCAGATGACGAATCCCCCTGGATTTCCACCATAGCTTCCGTCAGGAAGGACAGAAGAATGTATAGCACTTACATATTTTACGGTGCCAAAATCAAAATTGTACTTCCCTCCATGGTTCAGTGGATGCCCCTTGACGCCTTTGGGTTCATACCACGATACAATTTCGTAATTAGAGATAAGTGTGGCCCCGGTATTTTTTGCAATGGCTTCTGCATCAAGTACGTGATCTTGATGTCCATGTGTTAATAGGATATAATCTGCCTCAATGGAATTGATATCAATATCTTTTGCCATGGGATTGCCGGAAATAAAAGGGTCGAATAATAGTTTTTTGCCACCGAATTCTACCAGAAAACAGGCGTGGCCATAGTAGCTTACATTCATGATTTATACGTCTTTATCCAAAGATAATTTTAAATTTCATTTTTAGCTTCATTTACTTAAAATGATGATTAACTGGTGTGTTTTCGGTTTTGAACAATAATTTACAATTATTTGCCAAAAAAACGTCATTTTAGTGCATTTTGAGCCATATTAGCCCAATTCTAGTCATTTTTGGCAGTTTTTGGACCTGATAACTAGTCGTTTTTTGAGATTATCATTTATTGTCATTTTTAGGCCGATTTATGCCAAAAATGGAGATTAATATGTTAAAAAATGATGATTTAGGCCATTTATTACACATTTTGGATGATTTTGATTTATGTATACAGAGCCTGAATGATTTTGGAATGTTTGTATGAATTGGATTCAATTATTCGGCTTGTTTTATACCTTTGGAACCAATCAAAGACTAGGGATGAAATATCTATTAATTGGCGTATTGTGTTTGGGAATTGCCTCGTGCAATTCTGTATCAGAAAAAAAGAAAGCGAAAGATGAAGTAGCGAAGGTGAACAAAAACCGCGGAGAGTACAATTTGGCTTACAGGAATATAAAGAATCCCGACTTAAAAAGCACGGATCTTTCGCCCAGGACATATTCCATTATTGATGTTCATGAACACCTTCAGACCGTGGAGGATGCGAAAAGATTATTAAAGGCAATGGATAAGCTTAATATTACGCGTTGCTGTTTGATGGCGTCATCCTATTATACATTTACCCTGAATGATAAATATGGATTTGAACGATTTAAAGAAAATAATGAACTCCTACTTCAATCAAGGAATAGTTATCCTGATCGTTTTAGTGCATTTATTACCATTGATCCTGAAGACAAAGACAATTTGATATTAGTAAAGGACTATGTCAGCCGTGGTGCAGATGGAATAAAACTATATCTCGGACATGGAGCGGGAACAGGAAAAGGGCCATTCCATTCGATGCCTTTAGATGATCCTAGAATGCTTTCCATATACGAATGGGCAGAAAAGACACAGCTACCGATCTTATTTCACGTGAACCTAATTAAATATTATGACGAATTCATACGTGTTATGGATTCATACCCCCTTTTAAAGGTGTGTATTCCTCATTTTGGGTTGCATAAAAACACGGAAAAGCGGCTATCGCGTTTAGCTTCCATTTTTACGCGCTATCCAAATGTCTATACAGATATTTCATTCGGGCATGAAGATTTTCATATTGAAGGATTTGAAACCCTGTCAAAATGGAGAACTCGATCAAAGGAATTTGTTGAAAAACATGCAGACCGCATTATGTTCGGAACGGACATGGTTCTCGAAAAAACAAAGACGATTGAATATATTGAGAATACTCTACGTTCCTATATGCAGTGGATAGAAGACAAGGAATTTTGTTTCTTTTACAAACCTGATTATCCTATGTGGGGACTTTCTTTGAGCGAGGAATCTTTGCGAAAAATATACCAGGAGACAGCGAAGAAATTTTTGTCAATGGATGATTTTGGTATGCTACCAGACAGAATTGTAAGGGATTAAAAGGGGTAAAACTCCATTCTTATTGCCATGTGGTAGAATCTTTACTGTCTTTTACTTCCACACCTGCATTTTTAAGCCCTTCCCGAATCAGATCTGAGGTATCCCAGTCTTTATCCGTCCGAGCTTTTTGACGTAATTCAAGAACAAGGTCCATCACAGGATTTAAGCGATCGTCTTTTTCCTTTTCATCAAATTTCAGTCCCAATACATTAAAAATAAAACGCTGCATTTCGCTTAATAGAAAGTCCTTGTCTCCTGCGTTAATGGTTTCCTTAGCGTCATTAAGGAGATTAATTTTTTTCACGGCATCAAATAAATTTGCAACGAGAATAGGGGCATTAAAATCGTCATCCATGGCATCATAAAAGCTCTGTATACTGGCGGGAACATCAAAAGACGAGTTTTTAGATACAGACACTTTATTAAGGATATCCAAAGAATCCTGTAGCCGGGAAAGTCCTTTTTCGGAAGCGTTCAGAGCATCTTCAGTAAGGTCAAGCGTACTTCGATAGTGTGCTTGCATCATGAAAAAACGAATGACATTAGCGGAATATGGTTTTTCAAAAAGTTGTGTTGTTCCATCCACAATTTCCTGAGGAAGAAAAAAGTTCCCAAGGGATTTGCTCATTTTTTTACCGTTCACATTAAGCATATTGGCATGCATCCATATAGTTGCAGGGGACACACCTGTAGATCCACAGCTTTGGGCAATTTCATCCTCGTGATGAGGGAATTTTAAATCCATACCACCTCCATGTATATCAAACTTTTCTCCAAGGTACTTCGTGCTCATTGCCGTACATTCAATATGCCACCCTGGATTTCCATCTCCCCATGGAGAGCGCCAAATTTGCATGTCATTGTCATTGGCCTTTTTCCATAGTGCAAAATCGGCAAAATATTTTTTTTCGCTCTGAGCATTCAATTCTCTGGTTTCATTTTCGAGCTCTTCGACTTTTCTTCCACTAAGGGTTCCGTAGTCATATTTTGACATGTAGCTCTTCACGTCAAAATAGACAGATCCATTAACGATATAGGCAAAACCATTGCTTATAATTTGTTCAATAATTTCAATCTGTTCCTGAATATGTCCTGTTGCAGTAGGCTCGATACTGGGAGGCAATAAGTTGTATATACGATTTAATTCCTGAAATCGAAGATTGTATTTATACACGATTTCAAGAGGCTGCAGTCGTTCGTGCCTTGCTGCTTTCCCAATACTGTCTTCCTGGTCTCCAGCACTGTTAGTAATGTGTCCGGCATCCGTGATATTGCGTACATATTTTACTTCATACCCTGAATGCAAGAGGTACCTGTATATCAGATCGAAGTTGATAAATGTCCTCATATTGCCCATATGCGGTTCACTGTACAGAGTGGGCCCGCAAACATACATTCCCACCCAATCTTGATTAATTGGGCTAAATGCTTCCTTTTTTCCCGAAAGACTATTAAAGATCTGAAGCTGCTTTTTTTTGGCTGAATTCATCTTATAAGTTGATGTCATCACAAATTTAGAAAAACCACAAGAATAGGAGATTTAATATTCAATAAAAACGAAAAGAGGGCGATGCCCCCTTTTCTAACCTAAACTACTAAATATGAAAACAACTCGTCTTTAATCGACCTGTTATTTGTCATAACGCAATCTGTTGTGATTCATTACATGTGTTAACAGTTTTTTAACAAAAGTTGGCACGATTCGTGAAACACTACGTAATTAAAAATGGGAGATTAGTGAATATTTATTAATCTATATTAAATACCATTAAAAGCTTAAATACATTAATTTTGAAAAAAAACAAGTTATGAATAAAATTAAACTCACACTCTTTTTCCTTTCAGTTTCTTTACTTACCTCAAGTGCCTTTAGCCAGCAGGACAATTCGACTCAGTGGGATGCGGATGTAGCTCATTCCAATTTGGGATTTAAGGTCAAGCATAAGGGGATCTCAAATACAGTAGGCGATTTTAGAGATTTTGATCTACGCGTTACGGCCTCTTCTGATAACTTTGAAAATGCTGAAATTACATTGAATATAAAAGCCAAATCGATTAACACAGCAAATGAATCACGTGACGAACATTTGAGGAGTGGCGATTTTTTTGATGCCGGAAAGTATCCGGAAATTGTCTTTAAAAGCAAAAAAATCACTACACAAAAAGAAAAGGTATACTTGGTAGCCGGAGACCTTACAATGCACGGCGTCACTAAGGAGATTGTACTTACAATGACTCATAACGGCACTGCCAAAACAAGGGACGGAAGGGAGCTGGCGGGCTTGTATTTTACGACTACCTTTAATCGACTGGATTTTCAAATAGGAGCGGAGCTCCCCACAGTAATGGTGGCTAATGAAATAGAATTACACGCAGAAATAGAAGTAATAAAAAAATAGATATGAAAAATTTAGCAATAATTAGTGCATTGTTTTTCTTCGCATTTACCATACAGGCACAGGAAAAACAGAAAATAGACTCTTATAAGGTCGCGTTTTTTAGTAAAGACGCTACAGGCGTATTTAAGGAAATGAGTGGGACAGTTGTGTTTGACCTAGCTAATATCGATATTGTTTTTCAAGAGGTAAAGACAGCCGATAATACCGTTGAATCTAAAAAAATCGAGCTGGACTTATCATTTAATTTAAAAATCAAGGTAGCTTCAATAAATACGGGAAATGGAGTTCAGAACAAGCATGCCAAAAGCTCGGAATGGTTTCACGCGGAACAGTACCCGACCATCGATTTTGTTTCTTCAAGTGTCTACAAAACGGATAAAGGAGTTTTCGCAAAAGGAAAGCTGAGCATACACGGGGTAACAAAGGAGGTAACTATTCCCATTGAAATAACAAATAAAGACACTAAAATAATTTATAAAGCAGAATTTTCAGTCAACAGAATGAATTATCGTTTGGGCCCTGATAGTAAGGTGTCCAGAAACATCAAAATTATAGCCGGAATATCGGTTTTAAAGTAAGCAGATGATGTGGAAGAAATATCTTTATTTTCCCCTGAGTGCAGGGATCTTTGCTAGCCTTGTAACCTATGTGTTTGGCCTCGCATACGAAAAGGCAACAGCTATTGAGGGAGAGCAGCTGGATTCATTACGAGAGGCCATCCCCATGGCCAATATGCTAATGACACCGATTATTGCCTGTTTTGTGGCCACTGTAGGGTACTTTTTACTCAATAAGTACATCCCCCGAATTGGATCCTTTGTTTTTTACTTTTTGTTTGCTGGAGTTTCAATTCTGACTTCTTTCGCGATTTTCAAAGTTTATGGGCTTCATGAAGAAATTCAATATACGATATATGGCTATGCCATGCCGATGCATTATTTTCCCTTCTTAAGCTGGGTTGCGTTCAAAGCGCTGTTTTATCCAGATCAAAAATAAAACGTCTGATATACAACGTTTTCACTTATTTATCGTTATTTATATACATAGTATATAATCAGTGCGTAAACTAATTGTTTCCATAATATTTTTATTTGGAGTTGGGAGTGTATTCTCTCAGCTCGTTACAGGCACATCGATGTCTCCTCTCGGCTTAGTACAAAACATATTGCTTGGCCCAGGAGTGACGGTATCCAATATATTGTACAACGGAAGTCCTGCTGCCTTAGGATCTTTTCAGGCTTCAAGTACCAACCTGGGGATTGATGAAGGGGTGGTTTTAACCACGGGAACAGTTATCGATAATGGAGACGGGCCACAGGGGCCTAATAATCAGGCAGGAGCAGGGATGGATAATAATGTAGGGGGTTCAGCCTTATTGTCTGGATTAATAGGGGGAGCTCAAACTTATAATGCCTCCATTCTCGAATTCGATTTTATACCTTATTCGGATACGGTGAGGTTCAAATATGTTTTTGGTTCAGATGAATATCCTGAATTTGCCCCACCTAATAATTCTGGATTCAATGATGTTTTTGGGTTTTTCATATCGGGACCAGGCATAAGTGGGATTCAAAACATAGCACAGCTACCAAATAATGGAGGGGTGGTATCCATAAACAACGTCAATGCGATAACGAATTCTCAATATTACAATTATAATGGTGATGGAAATTCATCACCTTACAATAGCTCATCTTATTATATTCAATACGATGGTTTTACGGATGTTCTTGAAGCAGTTTCTCAGGTGCAGTGTGGACAAATGTACCATCTCGCTATTGCTATCGCTGATGTAGGAGATGGGCAATGGGATTCAGGAATATTTCTTGAAGCCAATAGCTTGTCATCCGCCACGCCGGTGGACATCACATATTCAGTTTCTAATCAGATGTATTCTGATCCGGACTGGATGGCAGAGGGCTGCGTTACTGCAACTGTGACATTTCAAAGACAAAACAACCTGAACAACATTTTAACTGTACCTGTGAATGTTTCTGGCTCTGCAACGAATGGAGTAGACTATACAGGCGTACCCTCTTCGGTAACCTTTAATTCCGGAGACAGTCAGGTTTCTTTTACAATTAATGTTCTTATGGATGGGATACCAGAAGGTCAGGAAAATATAGTATTGGAGTTTCCATTATCTGATCCCTGCGGCAATATTACGCCGGTAAATATAGAATTGTTTATTCAGGATATTGAAGAAGTGACAATCGAAATAATTAACGCTGAAGTGGCTTGTCCAGGAGAAAATATCACACTCACCACTACTGTTTCAGGGGGAGTGCCACCTTATTCCTACTTATGGAGTGATAACTCCACACAGAGCAGTATTAGTATCTCTCCAACAGCTACAGGGCTATATTTTGTGGAAGTAACAGACAATTGCTTAAATCAAACAGCTTACGATACCGTTCTGGTGACAGTTCCTGAATACGAACCGATTACCTTGAGCGCTACACCGGATATTACAGTAGAATGCGCCAGTCAGAGCCAGTATATCTATGTTCAGGCTTTTGGGGGCACAGGGAACTATGAATATGAGTGGACGAACGCAATGAATCAAGTCATCTCTACAGTCGATTCTGCTTTTGTTGAACCGGTCTCCTCTACTTTTTTTGTTATTCAGGTAAATGACGAATGTGGAACTTTTGCCTACGATACAGTATTCTATACCGTGACAAGTCCTCCTTTAGAAATTGTTACAAGCCCTTCAGTTTCTTTGTGTCCTGGAGATTCTACACTTATTTGGGTTGAAGCTTCTGGAGGCTTTGGTCAATACCATTATTTCTGGCCACATAATCAGGATACCCTGAACCAGACCTGGGTAACTCCATTCGGAACATCTCATTATCAGGTGGTGGTTACTGATGATTGTCAAACATATACAGTTACAGGAACTATTCAGGTTGTTGTAGTAAAACCGGATGCCAATTT
>Ga0206681_10000617_pt1 | contig 18529 bp, 16 predicted proteins | sample M150012015metaG_FD_161048 | JGI IMG/M metagenome (GOLD analysis project Ga0206681, IMG submission 161048) | Ammonia-oxidizing marine archaeal communities from Monterey Bay, California, United States - M1 500m 12015 | ecosystem: Environmental > Aquatic > Marine > Intertidal zone | place: USA...
AAATCTGCAATCATTTCATAGCCATCTTCAAACTCTATGTAGCTTACTTTATTGTATTTCGAATGTATTTCTTTAGTGCTAGCATTAAATTTAAATTTAATACCCTTGTCTTCTAACGTTTTTTGTAATAATTTGCTTGATTCTACGTCTAGCTGCCTATCCATTAGATGACCAACATTTGATATAACGGTGACCGAGAAACCTGTCTCGTTTAAACCATTTGCCGCTTCTAGTCCAAGCAACCCAGAACCAATAATGACTGCCTTTTTATTTGAACCTGTGATAGATTTCATGATTGCAACATCACTAATATCTCTAAATGATATTACGCCCTTTATCTTGTTTCCAGGTACTGGCAAAATGAATGCTTTTGAGCCAGTACACAGAACTAATTTGTCGTAATGTAGTACCTCTTCATTTGACAATATGACATATTTTCCAGCCCTATGAATGTCAATAACTTCTAAGCCACGCCTAAACGTAATATTGTTTTCAGTAAAGTATTCTTCAGTATGTGTAACAATATCCTGGAAAGTTTTTTCGTTTGCTAATAATGGAGACAGCATTATTCTGTTGTAGGGAAGAGAATCTTCATCTCCTACTACAGTGATTTGATATATTGATGGGTTTAGTGCTAACAATTCGTCAACAACTCGCATTGCCGACATTCCTGAGCCAACAACAATTAATTTCTTCACATTTTTCTCCTTTTAATGAGTTTAAAAGGACATCTTTGTCAGGATTATTACTTCGTTGTTGGATTTGTAACACTTCTTCGTATTACGAAGGTAATTATATTATTTGTTTGTAATTTAATAAAATAATTAACTACCAGATGCGATATTATACATAAAGAACTCTTTTATTCTTCAAAGAATTATATTTACACCTTAATTTAAATACCTAGGGCCGCTGAAAATCTGTGCATATAAGGGTACGGTGGTAGTTGCTAGTGAATTTGAATCACTAACCCTCCTATCATTTCAGCAACAATAGTTCAGATCAAAATTTAGGATGTGATTAATTGATATAAATAGCGCAAATATGCACTAACAGTAATAAATGTTTAGTATAAAATTTTTGTATTAATATTTAGGTGGAAGAAAAAAAATGAAAGCTTTTGTAGTAGAAGAAATACAAGACAAAAAATTTATAACAAGCGTTAAAGATATAGGAAAACCTGATCTGAAAGATGACGAAGTATTAATTAAAACTTCTTACTCTTCTCTAAACTATAAAGACGCTTTAAGTGCTATTGGCAATCCAGGAGTTACAAAAGTTTTTCCACATGTAACAGGGATCGATGTAAGCGGTACAGTTGTTGAATCTAAGTCAAACATGTTCAATGGCGGTGAAGAGGTCTTAATTACTGGTTACGATTTCGGTATGAATACTGACGGTGGTCACAGCGAATTCGTTAAGGCCCCAGCATCATGGGTAATAAAAAAGCCAGACAATATATCTTTGAGAGAGTTAATGATTTATGGTACAGCCGGATTAACTGCAGCACTGAGTGTTAATGAACTACTAAACAATGGTGTTACAAATGGAGAAGTCTTGGTGACCGGTTCAACTGGCGGTGTTGGAAGTATTTCTGTTGCGATTTTGTCAAAGCTCGGTTTCGATGTTGTTGCACTTTCTGGAAAAGAGTCCCAGGTAGACTATTTAAAAACTATTGGCGCCAAAGAGGTTATATTAAGGGAAGAATTTGATTTGGAAAACAAAAGGCCGATGGGCAGAGAGAGATTTTCAGGTGTGATTGATACTGTTGGAGGGAATATACTAGCAGAAGCCTTAAAGCAAGTTAAATATGACGGTGTTGTTACTTGTTGCGGATTGGTGGCTTCACATTTACTTAACACCAATGTGTTTCCTTTTATTTTAAGAGGTGTTAGACTTATTGGAATTGATTCAGTCGAAGCTACTTTGGACAAAAAAACAAGGGCTTGGGCAAAAATAGCAAATGAATTCAAGATTGATACTCTAGAAGAATTAGTGAACGAAATATCGCTCAACGAAATCCAACAATCTTATACAGAAATCCTAGAAGCAAAAGCAGTTGGAAGGTACTTAGTTAAGTTTTGATTTAACAATCTCTACTAATTTTAAGTGGTAGTCGCGAGTGAATTCGAATCACCGACCCCTACCATGTCAAGGTAGTGCTCTAACCAGCTGAGCTACGCGACTAAAAAGTCGAAATTATACTTTATAGTGTTAACTAAAAACAACCTCTAATTATTTCTTGAATGTCGCTAGCTGCTTTGTGCGGGTTGTGGGCATTCTTTATTGGCCTACCAACTACAATGTAATCTGAACCAGATTTAAATGCTGTAGCTACATCTACTACACGCTTCTGATCATCGTCATTCGCAACCGGCCTAATTCCCGGAGTTACAGCGATAAGCTTGTTGTCCACATGTTCTCTTAAGAATGGCACCTCTAGACCGGATGAAACTACCCCGTCACAGCCAGCCTCAAAGGCTCTTTTAGCTCGAGATATAACTAAGTCCTGAACATCGCACTTGAAGCCTAAATCATCTAAATCACCTCTATCCAAACTAGTCAGTGCCGTTACGGCCAATATTTTAAGGTCTCCCTTATTATCTACAGCCCTCTCCATTAATGCCTGATTGCCATGTATCGTAGCAAAAGTTGCTCCATACTCACTTAGCCTTTTTATTGTTCTGCCAACAGTTTCTGGGACATCAAAAAACTTCAAATCAACGAAAACTTTTTTTTCTTTTTCTATTAACCAATCTAGTAACCTAAAGTACTGACCGGTCATCAATAGCTCCATTCCAATTTTATAAAAATTAACGCTATCATCTAACTGGATAACTAGACTCTTCGCCTGCTCAACTTCAGGAACATCAAGCGCAAAGATGAGCCTGTCCTCAATATTAATGTTTTTCATATACCTTTCTTAATCTAAAAAATACCGCCAGAATAGCCATTCTTGTCGGCTTTTATAATCCATTTTTTCGCTAACTCTACGTTCTTCTCTACGCCCTTACCTATAGCAAGAAAAACGCCAACATTATACTGTGATTTGGCGTAGCCTTGCTCAGCAGATTTAAAATACCATTCGAATGCAAGCTCAAAATCTTCTTCAATGCCGAGACCCATCTCATACATTAATCCTAGATTGAACTGAGCCTCAGCATCGCCATTGTTGGCTATCTGTATGACCTCTTCTGGGCTGCTATTATTTAAGTCCAAAGCAATATATACTAAGGAGTAACCGTAACCGTAACCGTAATCGTGTTGGAACTTGGTCTACTCTTAGTGTTATAGGTAAAAGTTCGTCCCTGATAGAAATACTCTACGCGATAATGACTTAAACGACGTTCCGTTACAGTCCTGTACTTTCTCTCACATACCTCTTTAGATATTATCTTCCCAGTTTCAGAGTTAGCAACTTCCTCATCGTGAGCCAAAGATGCTCCCAAAATAGTGCCAGCAAGCGTCATTATGTCTTTGCCATCACCATCACCAAACTGGTTGCCTATAATTCCACCAAAAATACCGCCCACTATCTCGTTAGTAGCACTACCGTCACCGTCTCCTTGATAAGTCTCCTCAATATAACACTCATCATACGGTTCACGAATAACTTGGTCTTTATAAATTTTATTCACTGAAATGATGTCGGCTTGATCAGTAAAACTGCCTGCAGATGACAGTCCCGAAACAAGCAAAAATGTAAAAAAAACTGAACTTTTCATGATTGTCTTATATCCCTATTATTTACTTATTAAGCTTCTAATTATATACCTAAGGTATGATTTGTTATATGAATTCATCGAAAGAACTTTACTATATACATGACCCAATGTGTTCCTGGTGTTGGGGCTTTTCCAGAACCTGGTCTCGAGTTAAAGAGCTATTACCTAGTGATATTAAAGTTACTTATGTGCTTGGTGGACTTGCCCCGGATAACGATAAACCTATGCCTGAGCAGATGATGGAGTACGTTCAATTAAATTGGAAAAAGATTGAACATACAATCCCTGGAACTAAGTTCAATTACAGTTTCTGGTCAAAGTGCAACCCTGTACGCTCAACATACCCCTCCTGTCGAGCTGTGATAGCAACTAAAAACCAAAACAAAGAGCTTGAATTTAACATGATACAAAAGATTCAGCATGGCTACTATCTTCAATCAAAGAACCCATCAGAGAAAGAAACACTTGTTCAGTTTGCAAATGAACTAGAATTAGATACAGAAACATTCAAAAAAGATTTAAATTCAAATAAAACTAACGACAAATTAATGAATGAAATTAAACTATCTCAGTCACTTCAAATCAATGGCTTCCCTTCTCTAGTTCTGAAAACACATAATGGTACCAGAAAAATTCATATTGATTACAATGACCATGAATCAATAATAAATCAAATCTGCACTTGATTCTATACAACAATCAATCGATAATACCACTACTGCCTTTGTAGCTCAGCTGGATAGAGCACTCGCCTCCTAAGCGAGGGGTCGTGCGTTCAAATCGCGCCAAGGGCACCAGTTTATTTATTTATAATGCAATCCAATCAACCCTTTGTGTTCGCTATAATCACCTCATCACCTTGCAAGCACAGTGAACAAAATCAACTTATTAGACAAAAACAGTAACTTCAATATTTTATTAGCTGGAATTATCGGGCTATTTATTGGTGTTGGGGTTGCCAGGTTTTCTTACACATCTTTATTGCCTAGTATGCTGGATGATGAGACCTTATCATTAACATTTTCTGGAGTTCTTGCTTCAGTTAACTATGTTGGGTATCTGTCTGGGGCATTATTTGCTATCTTTATAAGGGACTTTAATAGCAAGGTAAGGTATTACAGAACAGGTCTAATATTATGCGTCATTACTACCGTTATTTTAGGCTCTACTACTAACGAAACTTTGTGGCTAATCAGTAGAGTTGTTGCGGGCTTTGGTACAGCAATGAGTTTGGTGGTTGGGGGTGCAATTGTTATGGTTAGGCTGGACTTTAAAGACAAGACCAAAGCCATGGGTGTAAATTTTTCCGGAATCGCAATTGCTCTAGCACTGACAGATGTTATAGCAAGATACACTTTATCATTATCCTCCTGGCAGATGTCATGGATTGCTTTAAGTGTAAGCGCAGCTATTGTAGTGTTTTATCCTATATATATTTTATCTGGTACCGACACTGCAGTTGACAATACCACTGAGCACCATTTTGACAAGAGCCTATTTTCTAGTTTTGTTGTGATATTGATTTTGGCATACTTCACTGCAGGGGTTGGTATGGTTATTCAGGGAACCTTCTTGCCTACCATTCTAAAATCTCTTCCTGGTCTAGAGTCAATCGCTGGATTGACATGGCTTATTGTGGGGCTAGCTGGAATACCTTCTTCAATTATATGGATGCGCTTGGCTCACAGGTATGGTAGTGTCAATATTATTATTATTGCAATGGCTTTCCAGGCTGTGGGAATAATAATTCCAACTATAACAAGCAGCATTTATCTTAATCTTTTGTCTGGGGTGCTGTATGGCGGTACATTTGTTGGCTTGGTAGCTCTTTTTATGCATCTTGGAGGTAAGTTGGCCGGAGGCAACCCTGTCATACTAATGGGTGCACTAACAACGGCTTACGGTATAGGGCAGGTTGGTGCACCATTATATGCCGTTGCTCTGACTGAACTTTCTGGCAACTATAACTACGCACTCTATATTACTGCGTCAATCGTGTGTTCAGGAATGCTAATACTTTTGGCTACAAAAATATTTAACATATCGCACCAAAAAGGCTAAGTTATATAGTTTATTACTTTAATTAGCGGTAACCTGAACAGCTATCTCCGTAACACAAATGACTCGATAATTATGCTATACAGGTATAATTAACCATCATTTGAGCTTTATTGTAGAAAGTATGTCGGGTAATTCTTTTGGAAAACTATTTACTGTAACTACGGCTGGCGAATCGCATGGCGATTCTCTAGTTGGGATTGTTGACGGCTGCCCTCCAGGTATGCTTCTTAGCGAGTCTGACCTGCAGGGTGACTTAGACCTAAGAAAGCCTGGCACATCTCGCCATACAACACAGCGAAGGGAACAAGATTTAGTTAAGATTTTGTCAGGTGTTTTTGAGGGCAAAACCACAGGTACACCTATAGCCCTTAGGATACAAAATACAGACCAACGCTCAAAAGATTATAGCAATATCGCTAATACATTTAGGCCAGGCCATGCCGACTACACATATACTCAAAAATACGGCTTCAGGGATTATCGTGGCGGAGGAAGATCTTCTGCACGAGAAACAGCAATGCGCGTTGCATGTGGTGGGATCGCTAAAAAGTATCTTAAAGAGAGCTTGGGTATTGAGGTTCGTGGATACCTATCTCAACTAGGCCCAATTAAGGCTGAAAATTTTGACTGGAGTGAGATACACAATAACCCGTTTTTTTGTCCCGACTCTAATAAAGTAAAAGAGCTAGAAGAGTACATGGATGAGCTACGCAAATCTGGTGACTCTATAGGTGCACGCATTAATGTGGTTGCTAGTGGTATGCCTGTCGGACTAGGTGAACCTATTTTTGATAGACTAGAGTCTGACATAGCACATGGAATGATGAGTATCAATGCGGTAAAGGGTGTAGAGATTGGCGCAGGATTTAGCTCAATTACACAGCACGGCACAGAACACCGTGACGCAATAACTCCAGAGGGCTTTAAAACTAACCACTCTGGCGGTGTACTTGGAGGCATTAGCTCAGGCCAGGACCTGTTAGTATCTATTGCTCTTAAGCCTACCTCAAGCCTACGCCTTCCGGTTGAAACTGTCGATATGGATGGCAATGTCACTGAAGTGGTTACTAATGGTCGACACGACCCTTGTGTTGGTATTCGTGCTACCCCAATTGCTGAAGCAATGCTGGCTATAACCTTGATGGATCATGCTCTACGCCATAGGGCACAAAACTTGGATGCAAATTCACCAACTCCAGTTATTCCTGCACAATCATAACTAAATCAATTAAAGACAATATATGTTTTCATTAATACATAAGCGCATGCCCGTCAACGCGAAAAATGACATATTGTCTGGGCTAACTGTTGCCCTTGCACTCGTTCCTGAGGCTGTAGCCTTTGCGCTTTTAGCTGGTGTTGAGCCATTAGTTGGTTTGTATGCAGCATTCACTATTGGTATAGTCACATCGATAATTGGTGGTAGGCCTGGAATGATTTCAGGTGCAACCGGTGCAATAGCTGTGGTTATTGGAACCCTTGTAGCTCAACATGGGGTCGAATATCTATTTGCAGCAGTCATATTAACTGGACTTATCCAGATGCTGTTTGGAATTTTAAAGATGGGTAAATTTATCCGCCTAGTGCCGCATCCAGTTTTTTTAGGGTTCGTAAATGGGCTAGCTATGGTCATATTTATATCTCAAATAAAGCAGTTTAAAGTTGACGGTGTTTGGATTACTGGAGAGCCACTATTAATCATGCTAGCAATCATATTAATAACTATGGCTATCATCCAGTTTCTGCCAAAAATAACCAAGGCGGTACCATCAACATTAGCAGCTATTGTTGTTGGCAGTATCGCAGTAATATGGCTTGATCTTGATACCAGAACTGTAGGAGATATAGCCTCAATAAATGGCGGTCTACCAATATTTCATATACCTGACGTTGGCGGAATTAGTATGGAGATGATTGAGATCGTGTTCCCATATGCAATAGTTATGGCTCTTGTCGGCTTAATAGAGAGCCTTTTAACTCTCAATTTAATTGATGACCTGACAGAAACAGTTGGTCAGCCAAATAAGGAGTGTATAGGTCAGGGTGTAGCTAATACGGTTACCGGCCTTTTTGGTGGGATGGGTGGTTGTGCCATGGTTGGACAAAGCCTAATTAATATCAAGTCCGGTGGCAGAAATAGACTCTCTGGAATTTCTGCAGCTGTGGTGTTGTTGTTGTTTATTTTATACCTGTCGGATTATATTGAGATGATACCTGTGGCTGTACTTATTGGAGTGATGATGATGGTGGTAATTGGTACCTTCGAGTGGAGCTCTTTACGTTTATTTGGGAAGGTACCTTTGCCAGATTTTATTACCGGAATGACAGTTGCAATAATAACGGTGTTGACTGATAACCTAGCTCTAGCAGTTATTGTTGGAGTAATCATTTCTGCACTTTCTTTTGCTTGGGAGTCAGCAAGTAAGATACATGCCACTTCAGATATTGACAACAATGGTAGTAAAATTTATAAGCTTAATGGTGGGCTATTTTTTGCGTCTATTGACACATTCCATGCTATATTTACACCAAAGGAAGATCCAGATGAGGTTTTTATTGACTTCCAACATTCCAGGGTATTCGACCACTCCGCTATAAAAGCAATTGACAAACTAGCTGAGCGCTATCAAAAAGCAAGAAAAACGCTGCACTTAGTACACCTAAGTAGTGAATGTCGAGCTCTACTAAAGACAGCCAAAGGGCTAGTTGAAGTGAACGTCATAGAGGACCCACAATATCACCTGGCTATTGACAAAGTCAAGCCCATGATTGAGGCATCAAAAGCCGATGAACAATAATTAGTTATTTGCTAAGGCTTTTATTAACATAATTTATTTGATTTTTTGTTTTACAATTTATATAATATTTTTATATAAATTTACAAGGAACCTGTCATGAAATCAATTTTATTAATTACTGCTTTGTTTATGTCAAGCATGATAAATGCGCACGGCTTTTATAACAACAATGGTTTTTATAATAATGGCTATTACAACAATTTTTTTCGAAATTTTAATCACCAATTTCAGCAACTCAACAGAAGAACCCAGTACCTAACTAAATCTGGCAACCGTTTTAGTGCCAAAAGTAAGAGATACCTTGATGAAGAAAATAATGAATATGTTGTCGAAATTACAACAAGCAATCTGAACAAAGATAATTTATCAATATCTATCGATAATAACACTATTAGCATTAAGGGAGAGAGCAGAGTTGAGCAAAAATCAGCCAACAGCTCAACAATATCCAGTAGTCACTTTACGCAATCCTTTTCGATACCTCAAGATGCGGATAATAACAATATTATTGCAAACTTTGAGGACAATATTTTGACAATAAGGATTCCTAGGACAGAGCAAACTGAACCAGGTGAGCAGGTAATTGAAATTAATTAATTTTTTATTTTAAGCTTTAAATTGACTTTCTTTTAGATGCTTTATTTTGTTGCGCATATCTGCAGCCTGCTCAAACTTTAGCTCTTCTGCAAAGCTATACATCTGCTTTTCTAGTTCTTTTAGTTGTTTTGCGAGCTGAACTGGTGATAATTGTTTAACGACCATATCCTTTAAAGTCTCTTTATCCATCTCTGCACTACTTATGTCAGTATCCAAGATATTAATAATTGGCTTTGTAACACCTCTCGGGGTTATGTTGTTTTTTTGGTTATAGGATTGCTGCATTTTGCGTCTCCTGGTGGTCTCATCTATAGCCCTTTGCATTGATCCAGTTATCCTATCGGCATATAGTATTGCCGTACCATTGACGTTTCTTGCTGCCCTTCCCATGGTTTGAATTAGAGATCTTTCTGAGCGCAAAAAACCCTCCTTATCGGCATCAAGTATTGCCACCAAAGAAACCTCTGGAATATCGAGCCCCTCACGCAAAAGGTTTATACCAACTAGCACGTCAAAGATTCCCAAACGCAAGTCGCGAATAATTTCAACTCTCTCTACCGTATCAACATCTGAATGCAAATATCGAACCTTGACATTGTGATCATTAAGGTAATCACTAAGTTGCTCTGACATTCTTTTGGTGAGTGTTGTTACTAGAACTCGATCACCGACCGCTACGCGCTTATGTATCTCACTCAAAAGATCATCAACCTGAGTATCTGCTGGTCGCACATCAATGCGAGGGTCAAGTAGCCCGGTTGGCCTAACCACCTGCTCTGCAATCACCTTTGATATCTCTAGTTCGTAGTCTGCAGGTGTCGCTGAGACCATGATGCATTGTTGAGCCCTGTCTTTAAATTCATCGAACTGAAGTGGCCTATTATCAAGAGCAGAAGGTAAACGGAAACCATACTCAACCAGTGTCGTCTTGCGTGCCTTGTCGCCCTTATACATTCCACCTATCTGACTAACTGTAACGTGAGACTCGTCCAGTATAACTAAAGCATTGTCTGGCAAATAATCCATCAATGTTGGTGGCGGTTCTCCAGTCTTTCTGCCTGAAAGGTAGCGCGAATAATTCTCTATCCCTGTACAATAACCGAGCTCTCGCATCATCTCTATATCCATCTGTACCCGCTGCGTTAGTCTTTGTTCTTCGACTAATTTATTTAACGAAAGTAGCTCCTTTCTGCGTAACCTAAGCTCAGACTTGACGTCTTCTAAAATATTTAATATTTTTGACTTAGGTGTTACATAGTGCGTCTGTGGATATATGGTAATGCGTTGTAATGATTTTAATTTCTCTCCTGTTAAAGGGTCAAACCAGTACAGCCTCTCTATCTCATTATCGAACATCTCGATACGTACAGCTTGCTCCTCAGAGTCTGCAGGAAAAATATCAATAACCTCACCCTTAACTCTGAAATGCCCGCGCATCAGGCTGACGTCATTCCTTGTATACTGCATCTGAGATAGTCTTGATAGAATTTCGCGCTGGTCAGTTAACTCCCCGACACTAAGGTGTAGCAACATTTTCATGTAACTGTCAGGGTCTCCTAAACCGTAAATTGCTGAAACGCTAGCGATAATAATTACATCTTCCCTCTCCAACAAGGCCTTAGTTGCTGATAGGCGCATCTGCTCTATCTGCTCATTTATGCTTGAATCTTTCTCGATATATGTGTCAGACGCTGGTACGTATGCCTCTGGCTGGTAGTAGTCATAATAAGAAACAAAATATTCCACCGCATTGTAAGGAAAAAACTCCTTCATTTCACTATAGAGCTGTGCTGCAAGAGTTTTATTAGGGGCCATGATAAGACTAGCCCTTTTGGTTTCATTTATTACATTGGCTAGTGTAAAAGTTTTGCCAGAACCAGTGACACCTATAAGGGTTTGGAACTTGTTTCCATTATTGATTCCTTCTACCAGTGTTTTTATTGCCTCTGGCTGATCTCCAGTCGGTGAAAACTGAGATTCAAGTTTGAATTCTCTGCCCATTATTAATGATATTTCATTAAAATAAGCCTTTAATTTTAAACTATTTATCAAACAAAATTTATGTCTAGTCCACTTTCTAATAGAGTGCAAAAGGTCAAGCCTTCAGCTACCCTTCAAGTCACTGCAAAAGCTAACGAACTAAAATCTCAGGGAATTCAAATTGTACCAATGGGTACAGGTGAGCCAGACTTTGACACTCCAGTTAATATTCAACAGGCTGCAGCCATTGCTATTAAGAACGGACAAACAAGATACACTGCAGTTGACGGTACTCCAGAATTAAAACAGGCAATCATTAGTAAGTTCAAGCGCGAAAATAATCTTGATTTCAGTGCTACCGAGGTTATGGTCTCTTCAGGAGGAAAACAGGTCTTCTATAACCTATGTCAGGCAATCATTAATGATGAAGATGAAGTTATAATTCCTGCCCCTTACTGGGTCAGCTACCCTGATATGGTTATTTTGGCAGACGGTGTTCCAGTAATCATACAGACAGGTTTAAACCAGAACTTCAAGATTACTCCAGAGCAACTCGAAAACAGTATCACTAGCAAGACCAAACTATTTGTACTAAACAGCCCATCAAACCCTACAGGTGCTGTATATTCAAAACAGGAACTTTTGGGCATCGCTGAGGTTTTAAAAAGGCACCCGCAGGTTCATGTTATTACCGATGATATTTACGAACATATTCGCTGGGAAAGTGCTGATTTCGTGAACATACTGATGGCTGATAATACCTTAAAAGACCGCACCATAATACTGAACGGTGTCTCAAAAGCGTATGCCATGACGGGCTGGAGGATTGGTTATGCGGCCGGACCTGAAAGAGTCATCAAAGCTATGAAAAAAATTCAAGGACAGTCAACGTCTAACCCCAGCTCTATAGCTCAGGCAGCAGCCCTTGAGGCATTAAATGGTGACCAAAGCTTTATCCAAACTATGGTTTCTGTGTTCGAACAGAGGCATGACTTTATTGTAGAAAAGTTAAATAAAATTGATGGAATAGAATGCCCTTCATCACTCGGTGCATTCTACTCATTCCCAAGAGTACAAGGACTGATTGACAGACTAGGACTTAAAGATGACATTGAGCTTTCTACATACTGCCTAGAGAAGCTTAACATTGCTCTCGTTCCTGGCTCTGCGTTTGGATCTCCCGGCCATATTAGACTGTCATTCGCTACCAGCATGGATAATATCGAGCAGGCAGTAAAAAGACTTAGCGAGATTTAGTAATTTATATTTGGGGTCACTTTTGTACTAGTGCACACTTCTTTATCCCTTTAGATAGGGTAAACCAAGATATAGCCACCACGATAAATGTAACCAGAATATCGAACGGAGCTGTCATTGGTTGATGATAAAACTCCGTATCAACAGAACCAGCGATCCAAGTATATCTCTCTATCCAAGTACCAATAACAATAAATATTGCTATAGAAGTTGTAAGAATTGGTTTATGCCTGAATGGTGTAATAATGGCTAAGAAAATGAAAGGTATTACAACCTTAAAGGTGAAGAATGTCCACCAAAGGTTGCCAAAGCCACCGTACATCATATCATGGAAACGATTAATTTCAGACGGGAACCTGACGTACCACATGATTATGTACTGAGAGAAGAAAAAGTACACCCAAAGTATAGTAAAACCTAAAAGCAATTGAGCCAAAGAATTGAACACTTTGTCATCAAATGGCCTTAAGTTTTTTGAGCCCTTAAAGAAGAACAAAACGATTACAAATAATGCCAAGAACGCGTGAAAATTACTAACAAAGTGGTATGCGCCATAGATTGCACTGTGCCACTCCTCAGCCATGGTCATTTCAAAGTCCCAAGCAATCATTGTGCCATAAAGAACGTAAGCAAATAAAATACTGATAGCGCTATTTCTATATCTTCTAACATCAACATAGGAGTTGCTGTGGTCCAAGACCTTCTGCAAACGAACAAACCTATAACTAAGAAGCGCAATCACAATAAACCCGACAATCTGTCTGGCCACCAGTAAGCCATAATGGTTCCAGTGATCAATATTACCATCAAGTAACCATTCAATAGTACTGTAACCATGGGTATTCTCTTTAGCCAACCATTGGAAAGTCATTTCGCCATTAAATAGCAGTACAAGTAGCAGCACAAATGCTACCGGCAATAATGACACGAATGCGCAAGAGTAGTGACGAATTTGGTAACGCCACTCACCATCAAGTAGGTGAAGTATCGCGGGAAGTAGAACACCCCCCAAACAAAGAAACAGTACGGTTATGAAGTTCGTAGTTAAGATAGACCAGCTTCCAAAAGATTCCATGAATATCCCCTAATACCTATTTGAATGTATGTTTAACATAGTCATTATTCTGCACCTTTCTCAGCACTACTTATAAAAAATTCAATTACTGATTTAATTTCTTCATCCGTAAGCTCTGGTCTACCACCGCGGGCAGGCATGAACCCGCCATTAGGTCCTACATATCCCGGTTGAGTTGTTGCATGTTGGAATAAAATATCTCTTCCCTGCGCTATCCTATCCTTCCAGGCACTATAGTCACCCATTGCAGGAGCCTTAGTCATTGGTGACATGCTCGAACTATGGCACGCAATACATACATTGCTATAGACTGACTCTCCACGAGCTATTGACACCTCTCCATTGCCTACACTGGCAGGCTTAGTAGATGTTCCAGTACTAGGCGCATCCCTGGGCTGTTTTTCTAGAGCATTTCTAACAAAATTTACCACATGCCATCTCTCTTCAGGATTGAGATCATTCGACCCGCCGCCCTGCTCTCCAACCACACCGTAGGCAGGCATTATTGCACTACCGAAAGTTATAGTACCCCAAATCCAGCCCTCAGATAGGTCATACTGAATTCTAGGAGAGGTTAGGTCAGCTGCAAATATTAATTTACTAAGAGGCGCCTCAGCCTTACCATTCATGCCGTGACAAGCCGAGCAATACATTGTGTATAGCTGCTTACCCTTTTTAATAGAAGAAGCGGAAACCTCTATAGGGTTCTTTAATGAGTCTGCGGCAACACGGTCAGCAACCTTTGTGGGCCTTCCTGTTATCGGTATAGATCTCTTAGGGAAACTAAATATTACCCCATCCTGTGTTTCCTGAGGCTTTATACTTGGCTGGTTCATCATGTCAACTGACCAGGGCCATGCAGCAACCTCCTGGGTAACTACAAATACAAAAAGGATAGCCAATATAAGCGATCTAATCATGTTATATCCTCATGCTTGACCTGCAAACTTTCGTGCTCCCTAAACAGGTGCACTAGTGGCTGCTCTTGCTCATCTGTTACCTCAACGATTATAGCAATCTCTCCAAGGCTTACCCTTTCGCTGTACAAAGTTTGCGGTCTATTTGTCATAATTTTCATACAATTTGTAAAAAGACCAGACATTCCTAGAAATCCAAAAAAGGTCATCCAAATACCAAAGAAAATTATCATTTCGTATACCAGAACGAAATTGTTAGGTAGTGGAATGATTGGTTTACCACCTAGAGGCTGTATCATAAATGCAGCCTGAGAAGAGGCAAGAAAAATAAAACCAAATATTAACCCGAAAAGAGCCCCTGCTAGGGTAAGCCTAGATATTCTCTCTGGCCTCTTGCCAAGGAAGTCATTTATTTCTGGATGCTCTATTGGAGAGCTTATGGTTACATCATCTACACTAAGCTCAGGTATATCTCCACCACGAATAGCCATTACTGTTGAGAATGCATTATCGAAGTCACTAAAGAGTCCAAGGTAGCGTTTAGTTTTCATCTCCATACCCCCTATCATTAATGTGAGAAACGTACTTCGCATCATCGCCCTGTATGTGGTGTGTTAACCAACCCTTTAGATAATCTAGTAGTTCATGCTGCACGGTCTCGTCACCAATATTATGCCTATCGATGAAGGAAGCTATCTTTAACCTGAAATTCTCATGAACTTCCTTGTGTTTATCAAAGTCAGGATACTCAGAATCAATCATAAGTTTCTCTTCAAAGTCTAGGTGAAGTTTAAGATAGTCGACAAGGTCACTTAGGGTTTTGTCTAACAACTCTCTCCCCCTTTTATAAGAAACTGCGAAATGTAATTCGTTTACTAGGCGTAATAATTTCTTGTGCTGAAGGTCGATAGAGTGTATCCCCAGTATGAAACTCTCATCCCAGTGGAAGAGCTCACGGCGGTGGTGATAGACCAACTCTTTAACCTCATACATTGAAACAGAAGGTACTATCTTAACAAACACCAATATCAAAAATCCAAACCAACCAAAGCTACCGAAAACTATTCCCCACTGGACAATGCTTGGCCACAGAACTGCCCACTGGTGTGGCTCAAAGGCTAATGACAATGAAGGCGCTATGATCATCCATCTCTCGGCAAACATTCCTAGGTTAATTAATAGAGATACCGCCATCATTATTTTTAGGTTCCTGCGTAGCTTCTTAAATGCTAAAGTGAATGGAAGTATTGATCCACAAAAAATCATAGTCCAGAATATTGGTGCATAAGCTCCAGTAGCTTTACCGATTAGTACCTCTTTGTTTGGTACATCATGACCATACCAAACGGATGCGAATTCGATAAGGTTAAGGTAGCTCCATACCATAGCTATCACGAAAGTCAACTTACATACCTTCTCAAATATTTCAAGTGTCATGTATTGCTCAAAGTTCAATAAATAACGCAGCATAATGAATAGAGTCATAATCCCTGCACAGCCAGAAAATAAAGCGCCAGCAACGAAATAAGGAGGGAATGAGGTCACATGCATTCCTGGATTTATTGATGCGGCAAAGTCTGTAGACACTATAGAGTGCACTGAAACAGCCAAAGGTATTAAGAAGCAAGCCATTAATAAATATGCCTGGCGGAAATTACGCCACTGCCTGTCAGTCCCTGTCCAGCCTGCAGAAAGCACTCTGTAGAGTTTCTTGCGCCATCCTGTGGCATTGTCTCTACATATTGCCATGTCAGGAATCATCCCAACAAATAAGAACAATACGGAGGCACATAGGTAGGTGATAATGGCGAACGTGTCCCACAAAAGGGCAGAAGTAAAGCTTGGCCATAGACCACGATCACTGACATAAGGAAGCGCCCAGTAAACATTCCAAACTCTACCCAAATGCACCAGTGGGAATAAGCCAGCTGTCAGCAATGAGAATGTTGTCATTGCCTCCGCAAATCGATAAATAGGTTTACGCCAATTGGATTGAGTGATAAGTAGTATCGCTGACAATAAGGTGCCAGAATGGCTCATTCCAATCCAAAAAACGAAGCTTGACAGATACATATCCCAGTAATGGGGATTACTCAGGTGTGCTGTGCCCATTCCAATGTTGTACTGGTATGTCTCTGCAGCTATACCACAGAACAGCATCAACACACATATAGTAAGAGTTACCCAGTAAGCCTTGCGAGGAGTTTGTAGGCTTTTCAGTACATCGGCATTGATCTCAGCCCACTTAATCGATTCGTCTATTGTTTCTTTTATTGCCATAATGATTTATTAGTTAATTCATTCATAAGTTAACAGAACATAATCGCCTGTATATAAATCCATTAAACCTTTTCGTCACGAATACGCTCCATATACATAACCGAAGGATCTACATTCATATCTTCAAAAATTCTATAGCCACGCAGGTTAGGGTCCGTCTTGTCCTGCTTATAGGTATACCGTTTGACTTGCTGGCTATCCCAGAGCTTACTGATTTTACTGTCTGGGTCTAGAGCGTCACCGAATGTGATTGCAGATGTTGGGCATGTCTGTACGCATGCAGGAACTACATCTCCATCCTTAACTTCTCGATCCTCCATAGCTGCCTCATCCTTAGCAGCTCTGATTCTTTGAACACAAAAGGTGCACTTCTCCATTACCCCTTTATCGCGAACACTAAGGTCAGGGTTTAGTTGCTGATTCAATGGCTCTGGCCAGGAATCCTCGTAATATGAATAGAAGTTAAAGTAGCGAACCCTGAATGGACAGTTCACTCCGCAATACCTTGAACCTATACAGCGATTATAGACCTGAGCATTAAGGCCGTCTGGTGTATGGTATGTAGCTGCAACAGGACATACCGGCTCGCATGGGGCTGAACCGCACTGCTGACACATCATCGGTACAAAGCTTGCGCCACTATCAGGGTACTCCTTTTCTGGTTCATCCCAGTAACGCTCAATACGCATCCAGTGCATAGCCTGGTCCTTATCAAACCTGTCCTTACCGACTACTGCCAAGTTGTTTTCTGCATAACATGCAGTGGAACATGCATTACATCCTGTACACTGATCAAGATTAATTGACATGGTCCAGCGGTGCTCATAATCATGGTGCCCTCCCTCCTCAGAGCCTCGTCTGTATTTTGACCAATCTTCCAATAAATTCTTGATAGACATTTTAGGACTCCCCTGTAAGTTTAACTTGAGTAGCAGATACAGTACGAACTAGTCCACGACCTACCTGAGAGTCACTGTCTGCACCCATACGTACAATTTTTTCAAACTCGCCTGTGGGTGTTACTTTAACTGTTGTACTGTACATAGCAAGCTCGCCTGTTTTTGGCTCTAGTTCGCTAGATAGTATTTTTAATGGGTTTACTCCTAAACCATCTGCAAATCTTCCGTAACCCTCATGACCCTGCCCAAGGGGGACCGCAACAACATCTCGATGAACTGCCTTAGTTATGTAGGCATGAGTTTTAATGCTACCGCTATTGGAGGAAATATTAATGACCTCGCCATGACTTATTCCCAAACTCTCGGCAGTTGTCGGATGAATCTCTGCCCAAGAATCCCACACAACCTTACTTATCTGGTCTGGAGACTCCTGCAACCAAGGTAAATTAGCGTGCCTACCATCGAACAATCCGACCCTAGGTGAGGGGACTAAATATAGCGAATATTTTTCATCTTTTTTAGGCGCTGATATATTAATATCAGGCCACATAAGTCTAAACATTTGTTTCCTACCTTTAAGAGCGAAACTTCCATTTTGCAGTGCCTGCTCCCAGAACGATTCATCATTCAATCCGCCCCGAGGTAGAGCCCTGAGGGCACCCCTAAGGTAAGAGTAGTAATCAGGAAAAACTTTGTATCTTTCTGGTGCGGTTGTCTTTAATAACTCCAGCACAATGTCGCCCACACCCTTGGAGGTGCCTTTCCATTTCTCCATTAACGGTTGCTGAACGGATACCACGTCCTGGCCTGGACCCTGAGACGCAACATGAGTACCCCAATCCTCTAAGTAAGATGCTGCAGGCAGTACAACATCTGCTTGCATTGTTGTTTCATCTGGAAATGAACTGATGGCCACCTTGAATGGAGCATCTAGCTTCTC
>Ga0206681_10000624_pt1 | contig 18413 bp, 4 predicted proteins | sample M150012015metaG_FD_161048 | JGI IMG/M metagenome (GOLD analysis project Ga0206681, IMG submission 161048) | Ammonia-oxidizing marine archaeal communities from Monterey Bay, California, United States - M1 500m 12015 | ecosystem: Environmental > Aquatic > Marine > Intertidal zone | place: USA...
TCTTCTAGTTCAACGCTGGGTGATTTACTTAAAGAAGCAAAAGATAAATAATTTTTTAGTATTGCCACTATGCTAATAGTATAGTGGCTTAATTATATGAAAAAAACAGACCTTGTTGAAGTAATTTCTAAGCAGTCTAAAATCTCTCGAGTTGATGCAAAAAACTTGATCGAAATTATTCTTGACGAAATAAGTTCAGCCATTACTTCAGGAGAAGGTGTTGAAGTTCGTGGTTTTGGTGTTTTCTATAAGAGGCATCGAAAAGGTAGGATTGGCATCAATCCAAAAACTGGTGAAAAAACAGAGGTTTCTGAAAAATTTGTACCATTTTTTAAGCCTGGAAAACTTCTTAAAGAAGCTGTTAATAAAGGCTAATTTACGATTGATTAATACACACTGGTTCAGTATAATTTCTTGTTTTCATATGGGGCGTTAGCTCAGTTGGTAGAGCATCGGACTTTTAATCCGCTGGTCGAGCGTTCAAGTCGCTCACGCCCCACCATATTCTAAAAGGCCTGTAGATATTCAGGCCTTTTTCTCGTCTGCTAAATCTTCCTAATCGCTACGACCTCAACTAAAGCAATATTAACCAGTTCTGTACAGTGATTTAGGAATTTTTTATCAATAGACTGTTACATATATTTACAGTTTTTAGGTATATTAGTTCTTATTGACTCTTAATTTTAAATAAGTGGATATAGTAATTAAAAATTTAAGCTTTAATAAAGTTAATTTCAATTTCAATTTTAATTTTACTTTTAGTAGCTTTTCTAGTGCTTTTAATAATTTAACTTATCAAGTAAATAACAGGTCAAGTTTTCGTGAAGAGCTAGTGAAATAATATGGCCATACAAAACGCAAATTCTATAACTATCTCCCAACTATTCTGGGATTCAGCTAATCTGCAAGCAGTTATCTTAAAAAATATTCTAGAAGATGGCTATGGGTTCTCAGTAAACTTGATAGGAGGCGATCCAGGATCTTCGTATAGTGCTATCACTAACGGTACTATAGATATTTCTCCTGAGCTTTGGACTGGACCTACTACAGACAATGTTAACGTGTTGAATGTTGGTACTGGAATGGGCGCTAGTGAAGGTTTTTATATCGACAAGTTCTCAGCTGAAAAATATGGCATCAGCTCTATAGCGGACATGCTTAAGCCTGAGATAGCCAGTCTATTCAGTCATGGTGGTACGAGTTCGGCACTAATTGATGGCCCTGAGGCTTGGGAGACAGCAACTAAAATTCTCCATTATTCTATGGGCCTGGATACTACTTATGATATCGTTCATGCCACTGGAACTGATGATAGTGCGCTCAAAAGTATTATCACTACACATTTAGAAAATGACACGCCTGTATTTACATATCTTTGGGAGCCTCATGCTCTTGTGTCTGAGCTGGTTAGAATAGACCCTGGTACTGATTCAACAACTTGGGGAAATTTAGAAGGAGTCAGCATTAATGACCCTATCAGTACGTTGAAAGCTTTAGGTGTAGAGGGTTGGTATACTCCCCTTGTAACAACTGCAGTTAACAAAGACTTCTCTGAGCAAAATAGTGTAGTCACCACTTTCCTTGAGAACTACGACATCAGTTCGGCAACGTTGAGCGATCTGCTCGCTCATATGAAGGACAACGATTTGTCTTTCGAGCAAACGGCACATCGTTATTTAACTACAAATGATGAGTGGCAAGCCTGGGTTGGAGCTGATCAAATCAACCCAATTCTTAACTCAATCCCCGATGGTATCACCAGCGAAGTGGTTACTTATCACTTGAGTAATAATAATAATGGTCTATACATCAAAGGAACAACTAATGACGACATAATCGCAGGTAGTTCCAATGGTGACACTATTATAGGAAGCCTGGGTTCTGACATAATTTATGGTGGCGGTAAAGGTAGTAGCGGTAAATGGTGGCGTGACTTTGATACTGTTGAATACAGCCAAAGTATTGATGTTTATAACCGTAATACTGGTGAGAATATCAAAGCATTTGATGTGTTAATCAATTCAGACAACTCTGTTAGCGTAACCCGTATTGACTTAACAGGAGCCGGCGCTAATAGTACTGACACGCTTTGGGATATTGGGCGAATTACCTTTGGTGAAAATGAAAATTGGACTGAAATTTTCTTGGATCAACGTCAAGATGTATGGATGTGGGAAGACTGGCAAGGCGACCCTAAGCGAGCTATTTCAATTGAAGGTGGTATTGGCAATGACTTAATTCAAGGTACTGATCAGCAGGACTGGCTCAAAGGTGGAGATGGCAATGACATTATTCTTGCTGATAAAAATGTTAACCCAATCTCAGCTATCATTGCTGCAGGTGGTAACCGTGAATCTCGCAGCCTACCTAATATTAGCGAGGGTGAATCCAGTGCTTTTACAGTAGAACTAGGAGAAATTCTTCAGGCGGCATTTATTGGGACCAACTCAAATGATCAAGTAACCACTCAAAATTTAAATGTTGACCTATCTACCCCATCCACCATTCAATTTATTGTTACCGGCGTTAATTCAGCTGCAGCAACCTCTGCATTAGCCGCTGCGGCTAACGTGGATGCTTTTGTTGGCCTTGTCGGCGTATATCGAAGTGCGGACCTCAAAGTAGATATATGGGTTAATCATAATCTAACGCTAAATATAGACGGTACTGATACGCCGTTGCAGGGAGCTGTGTTGCTGGATGTTTTTGATAGTCAAAATTTTGTATCTGGCGATCGCATCGAAGGCGGAGAGGGAAACGACTTTATAGATGGCGGGCTTTCTGGAAATAATACTGAACAACCATGGGAAAATAATAATGAAGTCCGTTATCAAGGTAAGGCACAAGATTACCAGCTTAAACAAATAAGTGTAAGCGGCACAGATGGTTCTGAAAATACATTTGTTGATGGCACATTGATTAGTAGTTGGTGGGCATCGGAAAAGCCAAATAGTACTGACTCACCTGCTAATTTTGGCGAATTACTAAATGTGTTGGGGCTGCAAAGCGTTACTATAAAGACAGGTATTTATGTTTTAGTCAATGACCAAAAGGGTGATGATGGTATTGACATATTAGCCAACGTCCAGCGTATTGATTTTAATGATAAAAACATCTTTCTTGAGCCAGAAGTCAGAAGTATAGATTGGCGTGGTGATAGCGGCCCTTCAGGTACTCAATACAACGGCACTTTATTTGGTGATCAAATTACTGGCACCGATGGATATGATGACATTAATAGTAAAGGTGGAAATGACTTACTGTTTGCGGGATCGGGTGCGGATCACATTAATTCTGGTTCTGGTAACGACTTTGTTGATGGCGGTGCTTCTGGCAGCCACTATAATAACCGTTGGCAGGATAGTGACACTGTCCGTTTTGATGGTAGCATTAAACGCTATAGCATCAATAAAATAGAGCAAACTGAAGTTAAGGCATTTTGGGATGCTAATTTCAGCACAGATGTAGCTGCTAGTCTTACCTATAACCCAAACCAATCTTATTTTCTAGTTACTGATCAGAGTCCTGTATTTAGTAACGGTGCAACCTTGCTCACTAATGTTGATAAAATCGAATTTGAAGGTGATACGGTTTGGTTGAACACCTCTGTTGAACAAAGTGAAATTAGCTGGTTAGACCCATACTCTGGAAGCCAAGTTCGAGTAGAAGGTACTCAATTTAATGACACAATCATTGCTGCTGATATCATGTCCAACCAGGTTGCAAAAGACTTTTGGAATATCGAGTTCAATGGCCATAGCGGCGATGATATTTTTATTGGCGACGACATGGGTTCAAGTATTAGAGACGGGGCTGGTAATGACTTAATTGTGGGTGCTGGATCTCCTATCCTAGAAAATGACCGATGGTTTGGCCAAGACCAAGTTCATTTTAGTGGTGTTAAAGCGCGCTATCAAATAGAGCTTATTGGTGGTGGGGACGTGGTAATTGATTCAGAGAATAATACTATTTTCGATTTAACTAAGCTCACGGATGGAGAAATAACAACAGCGGATGGAACGGTGCATCAGGTTGGTAGTGATTACAACAAAGCGTACGTTGTTAAGGACCTTTTGCCGGCTGAGTTTGAAGGCCAAGGAATCAATCTTTTGCTTGGCGTTGAGCGCATTAATTTTAGTGACACCGGTATTAATTTAGAAAGCGAAGTTTACGAAAATACTTGGGCTGATCAAAGTGATCCTAATTATGTTCGTGAAATTCATGTTAGAGGCACTACTTTTGGTGACATTATTAATACAGAAGAAAACTCCGAGCATGTTGATTTAGACAACTGGGTGGATTCTGATGAGGGCAATGATTACATCAGTACAGGCGGCGGCGCTGACTATATTAACCCGGGCAAGGGCAATGACTTTATAGACGGTGGCTTATCAGGCAGCAGTGTTGATAGAGTGCGCTTTGATACAAGTAAGGATAGCTTTGTCATTACCCAGGCGTCACAAGCACAAGTTGAGGCATTTTGGGGTGATAACTTTGCCACACAATCGTTTACATATCAAAGCACTGAAGACTATTATTTTGTCACAGACACAAACCCTGTTGATGGTTTTGGGGTTAATTTAATAACCAATATTGATAGGGTTGAGTTTAGTGGCGCTAATGTTAAATTAAACCACCTAGTATCTGGTGATCACTGGGATAACCCATCTAAAGACAATTTTCGTATTGAGGGAACGCAATTTAACGATGTTATTTACAGCAATCAAATCAAAGCGGATAGATCTGTATTACCAGACGGGTATCAGACGGACAGTGGTGCTGCCATACGAGTTGAAATGTACGGTGAGGCTGGCAATGATGTGTTTATCGGAGGCAGCGAAGAAAATCAGTTTACGGGCGCGGCTGGAAATGATTTATTTGTAGGCGATACATCAAGTAACTCGCTAAATGCCAACGATCAAGTCTTTTTTAATAGCAAATATATCCGCTATCAAATTGAAACTGTTAGTCCAGGAGATATTGTCTACGAGATCAAGGGTGATAGTAGTAGTGGAGTTGTCTACGATTTAACCGATCTAGTTAATGGTAATATTACTACTGAAGACGGCAGTATTTATAGTGTCGGAAATCACCACCTTTCCGGATATGTAGTTAGAGATATGTTATCCAATGAACAAGGCGGTGATGGAATTGATGTATTGCTGGGTGTTGAGCAAATGAGCTTCAGTGATAAAAATCCACGCCTCACCCCAGAGATATATGAGAACGACAACGAGAGCACCTTACTTGCCAATGGCCAACTAACTGAGTTCGATGACTTTTTGGACTTAAGATCAGGTATTACCACCAATCAAGGCAATGTAGTTAATGGCGGTCAGATTCAAGGAAAAGAAGGCAACGATACGGTTATTGGTTTTAGTCTAGGCACTCATTTTAAAGGCGGTATTGGCAACGATATCTTTATTGCGCCGAATGGATATGTTGCATCGAATGGTAACTGGTGGGAATCGAACCAGGCGAACTATTTAGGTCCTTCAACCCGTTATCAAATTGAAACCGGTTATCTAGAAATTGGCTCTGATAATTTGCCTGTTTATATCGGTGAACAAATCAATTGGTCGGACTCTTACGTTGTGGGGTATCAATCCGCCTTCCGAGTAACAGATCAGCTCACCGATGCGCTTGAAGGTGATGGTACAGATTATTTAGTGGGACTGCAATCCCTCTACTTTGAAGGCGATGATTCCTATTTCAGGGTGGATACTACGGATCAAATGTATCTTTGGGATTATTGGAGTCGAAATGACGAATACGGAAATTTTGAATTATCAAATGCTAAATTGGTATATCAACAAGAAGGTTCGCGCTTTGACGACACCTTAATTGGCACCCCTCCAAGCTTGCCATCGGCAGGCTCTAATCAAGAGATTTCTCTTGACCTTAGTTTGTTGAGTGGTTTGGTCTCTACTAGTGATGTGGCCATGTTTAAAGACCTTCAGGGTCAGAAAGTTCCAGAAGTAGTGCGTCCTTTTGAAAGCCTACCTGTAGGCACAGCGTTGACTGCTAAGTTATGGGTGGTAGATGCAACGGATGCTGCGGCTATTAACACCACACTTTCACAAGTGGGTGTGTCTGCAGCTGATCTGCTAACTACTCTTGCCTTAAGCTCAGATCGGGTAAAGTTAATAATCACCACAACCGATGACAACACAGACTTAGATAACTTATTTGCATATTTTTCCTTTAACAATGAGGGTGGTAGCTTTCAGCAAATCGTAGATCAAGGTGCTAACTACTTGAGGGGCGCACAGGGTAACGACATTCTTATTGGTGATGTAGGTCCAGATTTATTCAAAGGCGGTGTGGGTGATGATACTATTATCGGTGGTGGCGGTGATGCCCATACAGATACAGCACAGTTTTCAGGTCCAAGTGACCAATACACCATTACTTCAGCTTGGGTTTTATTGGATAGTAATTATCGCTTAATTGGCGAAAGCAACACTCAAATTAATAGCAACTATTTAGCTGCAACCGTTGTAACTGATACTAACACAGGTGCAGATGGTGATGGCAGAGACATTCTTTTAGGTGTTGAGGAAATAGAGTTTAATGACAGCCGCATCAATGTACTCCCTCAACATTCATTCAACCTAGTAGACTACTACCCCGGTGTTAATCTAAATGACGATGAAATGGTTGACTTTCCATCGTTTTATATTGAAACGGCTGATATTAATGAAGTGCTTCATATTAGCTCGATTACAAGTCAGTACAGTTATTCTCCCTATGTTTCAACAACTCCATTCGGTAATTTGACCACGGATTCCTTCCGTCAAGTCGAGGCCTCCGAGGGGGACGATGTGTTTTTTGGGTTGGCAAATAATTCAGTTTGGAGTACTGAGTCCACTGGTGATGATATCTTTTATATTAAAGGAGTTGATTTAAATCAACTAAGCTTCAGCCAGGGATACGATACAGCTTTAACTAAAAATTATGTAGAGGTAGTGCACACTCCTAATTTTGAGGGCGACACAGATTATGGCACCAACCGACTGTACGATTTTGATCAAATACAATTTAGTGCTGTTGGTTCAAATGACTCAGTAAAGCTACCTTTAGCGCTCAATCCAAGCCTAGAGTGGTTTTCCTATGGCTTTCCTTTGGCAAAGATTGAGGACAGTTTATTTGATGATGTAATCGATGATTCATTAATTACAGATTTTGTTTTCCCAGAGGGCCTTAACGATATCAGTATTACTATGAGAGGTGGCAATGACACCATTAATATTTCTGAGGGGGCATTTTGGATAAATAGTGAATATGTGGATAAATGGCGAATCAATGATGGTGATGATTTTGTTAATACTGGCGATGGCCTAGATATTTATCAACTGAGCCCTAACCTAAGTGAATTTAAACTTACTTATTTTTATGATGCCAATGGCAATAAACAGTTCGATGTGGGAGAGGGTATAAGCCTTACAGACTTTCAGACCAATGGCGTTATTATCTATGATGGTGCTAACCCTTACAAGATTGAAGGAAATACAAGTATTGATTATGCCACCTATTTAGCAGACCACTCAGGAAAGACTTTGTTTGGCGATGACACCAACTGGCACCTGGAACGAGATACCGGTTGGTTTACTTACAATGATAACTATTTTATTGAAATCTCTCATGAAGTTCCTAATGAGCTCTATGGCCAGGGCACTGATGTTCTTCAAAATGTTGAATTTCTTGTTAAATCAGGCAAACAAACTAACTCGACTGATTCTGTTGTTGATCTTCTTACTGGTAGTTATTATGGGTCTGGCTATATTACTTCATATCCAGCCGATTACAGTTTTGATGTAGATAATTTGTCAGTAAATGATATTGCTGGTGATTTAACACTGCTACGCACAACGATAGAAAGTTCAAATACAAACGTAGTCTCCTTTACCGACTCAATAATCAAGCCTTCATTCCATTTTGATCCATCAAGTCCAGCAAATATGACTCATTGGGCTATCGACTTAACTTATGATGTTAATGACCAGCAACATAGCACAATTACTGGACTTGATGGAGTATTGACTTTATCGCTAGGAGACCCTCTTTATAGTAAGATTGGAGACATAATTACAACTGCATTCGGTGAGTTAGGGGACAATACAAGCTTACAACTTCAGGCGACTAATTTTTCCAATAGTGATGACATCACTTTCTATACAAGAGAAAATGTCACGCTGGGCCAGGGCAATGACATTATCGATCTAGGAGGTGAGTCCGCCCAAGATGAGAAGGGCGCTGGATGGATGCAAGATAATCTTAATCTTGGTGCGCCTTTTAGTCGCTTTAATATTTCTTATGACTCTTTAGATGGTCTTGGTAAAATTCTAAATGCCGAATCTAGCTTCCTTGATTATGTTGGTGAAGCGAATGCGCCTTATGCACGTGTAAGCGATAAACTGGCGGCTGATTTGGGTGGCCTTGGTATCAACTATCTGTTTGACGTTGATTGGATGTCCCCAGATGGTCGCGATTGGAGTGTTGGTGAATTGTCTTCTTGGTATGTTGATTGGGGTGGGGTAGATAGATTACATATCGACGGAACGGGCGCGAATGAAGTCATCGCACCACTAACAATTGATACAGCAATCGCTGCAATCAATAGCAATAGTATTGTTGGAGTGATTACCGATCCAGGCAAAGGCGATGATGTTCTGATAGGCCTTCAACAGGATAAATTTTCAGATAATTTTTATAATTTAGACACCGTTGAAATAGTACCGAGTGCTGGATCTTTTGATGCACAAAGGGTCTATATTGGCCTCGCCGATGATTACACTGATGTGGCTCGAGGGCTGGATGGCTCAATTACTTATTATGATTTTGGTGAGACCGTTGCTGCTAATTATCAATTGGAAGAGGCAGTTCTATTGACCGATCAAATAGCTGATATTGATGGCGGTTATGGCACAAAATTAATCATTGATTTTGAGGTAATTATGTTTGCCGACTGGGAGACTGATTATTCTCTATCGAGCGAATACAAAATCGAGACCTGGGATAATGGCAAAGCCCTTAGCGTAAAGGGTACAAAATTTGATGACACCCTGATTATTGGTCAAAGTGACTTTGATGTACTCAACGCAAATAATGGCAACCAAGTTTCAATACAGGACGAAGCGGGTAACGACTCAATCGTGATTTTATCCAAAGAACACAATGTTAATGTTCGTATTGGTGCCGGCGATGATTATGCTTACCTAGGGCATCATTTTGGCGATTTGGGTGAGAATAATTGGTACAACATTAATCTATACAATGCTACTCAGGCAAGATTTGATGTTCAAACTGTCGGCGTGGTATTGAGTGAATCTTATATGCCATCAGTGGATTCACAGGGTAACTGGGTATTAACTGATGCATCAACAGTAGGGGCACTAAAAGCTGTTTTGGTGACCGATGTTTTGAAAACAGGCATAGATTACGGCAGTAATCTTTTGGTTGGTTTTGATCGTATCCAATTTTCTACTGGACAAATTCAGATGGCGATTGAAGAATACAGTAGTAGTTGGACTGATAGTAATTCTGGCATAGAGTATTTTGATGTCACCCAGCGTGGTACAGCATTGGGTGAGCTAATCAGCTTTAAGGTCGGCGAGGATGGTAATCCAGTAGATGTTCAAAACCGACTGGAGGGTAAGGGTGGCGATGATGTACTTATCGGTAGTGGTGTAACAGGCGATAGGTTGTCCGGAGGTGCCGGCGATGATGTACTTGTCGGTGGTGGTAATGGCACTACGGGTCATGATTGGCGTGATCTTGATGAGGCAAGTTATGATGTTTCTAGTCTAGATCGACTCGCTATTTCAAGTGTTAAAGTTGGCTATAACGCCTCAACAAATGCCCTTTGGCGTGATAGTGAAGGTGCTATCCAGCTCAACCCAGCCTCTAATCAACTATCGACTGATTTTTCTTTAACAGCCGCTTACCAAGTTAGTGATGTTGTAAGTGACGAACTTGGTGGGTTTGGAAGTGACATATTAATTGGTATTGAGCGCATTGGAATAACTGGCAGTTCAGTGGATTTAGGTGTAACGACCCAGCTCCAAGATTGGAATCAGGACGGTGTTATTGATAGGGCAGAAGTTCGTGGCTCCCAGTTCAACGATATTATTCGCTCAACGACTGATGGTGGTGATATAGATGATGTTACTTTTCTTGATCGTAATAACGATATAAACACCAAGGCGGGCGATGATGATATTTTCTCGGGCGCTGGCGGCGATTGGATTCGTGCAGGTGTTGGAAATGATTTTGTAGATGGCGGAAGCAATGAAGGCAAAAACAATTGGGGAGGAGACAACCAAGATGAAGTGCGATTTAGCTCAAACCAAAGTGCTTACGAGATAAGCTCTACTATCTTTGCTGGCGCTGCTCATGATATCAAAGATCTTGATGAGATGATTGTGTTTACCATTCAAGCCGATGGTCAGGTTATGCGCGTAAGTTCAGAGGGTAATTTAAGTTTCTTGTCCCAACTTGCCACAAATGATCGCTACACCATTGTGCAAGATCAAACGCCATCGGGCGATTTAGACGGAGAGGGTACCAATCTATTAATTGGTGTGGAAGCCATTAGTTTTCAAGATAACTACCTGAGGTTAGCGCAGAATGAAGGCAAACATCTAGATGCGAATGGCAATATACAGCATGCATGGCTAGAAGGTACTGCCTTAGGGGACACTCTAATTGGTCACGATTACAATGAAGACATTCGAGGTTACTCAGGTAATGACGTATTGTTCGGTGGCGGTGGTGGTGATCGACTTCAAGGCGGCGCAGGTAACGATATATTAATTGGAGGCAGTAATGGCAATACCGGTGATGAATGGCGCGACCTGGACCAAGCTGATTACTGGCAATACAATAGTGACAGAGCAGAGATTACCAGTATTCAAGTCGGACTAAGCGTTGATGGTAAAAGCTTGTTGTTAGATGAATCAAGGGAAGTTCTTCTTAACCCTACAGTATCCCAATTGGGAGAGGGTTATACGTTAATTGGTGCCTATCAGGTGCAGGATAAGGTTGAGTCTGATTATGGTGGGTTTGGCTCCGACACCTTAGTTGGCGTTGAGCGCATCGGATTCAAAGAGCAGAGTATAAATTTATTGATTACTACTTATGAAGATGACTGGAATCAGGACGGTGTTATTGATTGGTCTGAAATCAGAGGAACTGAAATGAATGACAGAGTTACAACAATAGCAAATGATGGCGCTATTGAAAGTACTCGTTTGCTTAATGCAGATAATTACATCAGAACCGAAGGAGGCGATGATGATATTTGGGCAATGGCAGGTGGTGATAATATTCGTCCGGGCTCGGGCAATGACTATATCAATGGTGGCGCTAATGGTATGAACAATGGTTCAGGCTACATACGAAAAGATTCTGTTGAGTTTAGTGGTACTGAATCACGTTATGAAATCAATAGCTTTTCCTTTATTGGAGAAGCGGTTGATATTAATGACCTTGCGGGCAATACTGTCTTTAAAATTCTTACTGACGGCTCTCTGTTGCGAGTCAATTCGGATAACAGCTATAGTTCACTTGATCAACTTAGCTCGAACCAGAAAGTAACTCAAGTCACTGATTTAATGCCGGGTGGCGTGTTGGGTGGCGAGGGTGTCAATCTAATGATTAATGTAGAAAGCCTTAATTTTAATGGATCATGGATGGGTCTTGAAGTTGAAAGAAACCTTCAATACGACTCAGAAGGTAATCTAGTTAATAGTTGGATCAACGGTACTTCGAGCGGTGATATTGGCTTAACGGGAACCCTAATCAATGATTCTATCAATGGTAATGCTGGTGATGACGTACTTGTTGGCTTACAAGGTAGTGATCATTTTAATGGCGGCGCGGGTAATGATGTCATCTGGGGTGACTTCCAAAATAGTAGTGTAGTCTTACCGGGTGAGGATGTGGTTCGATTTAATGGCTTACAAGCTCAATACTCCTATAGTCAAGTTGATATTACCACTGATGGTGTTGTGATCAGTGCCATCCAAGTGAGTGACCTTCTAAGCTCTGATTTAGGTGGAACAGGTACAGATACTTTGTATGGAATTGAAGCTTTAAGCTTTAGTGATAATTGGCTTCGTGTTGGTGTTGAAATGTATGAACACAAAGACGGTGATGGGGTTGTAGTAGAGCGTAATTTCAACGGTTCTATTTTTGATGATAATATTACAGGCAGTAATGTCTCCGATAACATCCAAGGTAAAGATGGTAATGATGTAATGATTGGAGATGCTGGAGGCGATTATTTTGAAGGCGGTGAAGGTAATGACACAATTTATGGCGGCACCGAAGGTGTCGATGCGTGGGGCAATGCCAGAGTAGATGTTGCTCGCTTTAGTGGTAAATGGGATGAATACAGTATTGAGCATTATGACAGTGTAGGAGTTAAAGCGTTATCACATGACCCCGAAGGTTATTTGACCGTTCAAGTTAAAAGTGAAGATGGTACAGGTGATATTGATACACTTTACGGAATTGAACGACTAGAATTTAGTGACCGCCAGGTGTCTTTTTCTGCGGCTCAAAATTTTAATGATGCTAATGGAGATGGAGTTCCAGATTGGGCAGAGATTCGAGGAACTACGGAAGCCGACACTCTCAATGGCAATAATATAGACGATATCCTGTATGGTGATGATGGTGATGACACTCTTGCTGGTAACGAGGGAAACGACACACTTTCAGGAGATGGTGGTTCAGACTCCTTGGATGGCGGTAGTGGTTCAGATGTGTTTGGTAATGCCTTTATTGATACTGCTATATTTAGTGGCAATTATGAGACCTATACGGTAAGTGGTTCTGGCAACAGTTGGACGGTGACAAAAGGGACAGAAATTGATACCTTGACAAATATTGAAGTGTTGGCATTTGATGACATGTCTCACAACTTAGTCACTCAGACTTCTACTCGTGATTTTGATAAAGATGGTACGACTGATTTCGCAAACCTTTCAGGCACCCTTAATGCTGATACATTTAATGTTGTTGGTGATAAATGGGCGCTTTCAAGTAATGCTGAGAGTATCGATTACTACTTAGATTTAGGTGCGGGCAATGACTCAGCTACCCTAGGTAGTGGCGATGATGTTATTGTCGATTACTTGGGCGAAGATACCTATGATGGTGGTGATGGTTTTGATACACTTCAATTAGCGGGAGTACGCGCTAATTGGGGTGCGATTACTACAAATAATAATGGCTCTCGTACAATCACTGATAGTGAGGGTAACAATTCAAAAACCATTAGTAATGTTGAGCAAATTCAATTTAAAGATGAAATAGTTGTACTTATATCAACCACCATTGGGTTGGACAAAGATTCGGATGGAACTATTGATTCAATGTTGTATACTGGAACCGAATTACAAGACAACATAACAGCGAATACTAGCTTGCAGTGGACTATTAATACTGGCGCTGGCGCTGATGCACTCTATGGTAATACTGGAAATGACCACTTAAATGGTGGCTTAGGTAGTGATATTTTGAGTGGTGGTGGTGGAGAAGACACTGCAGTTTATGATTCACTTGTATCAGGTGCAGTTATTACCGAAACTAACTTATCAGAATCGGAATCTGGTGAAATTACAGAATCTACATCAGGCTTACTAAGCGGCTTTAAAGTTAAGATTGGTGACGATGAAGATTTACTTCTTGATGTCGAAGTGATTGAATTTTCAGATGGCTTGGTTAATTTAAATAGTTCTGAAAAATTATTATCAAGTTTTAGTCTAAGCAATGGACTGGAAAATGCTCGTTACGTTGAAGGCACTCAGTTTAGTGATACTCTGACTTCTAGTAGTTATGAAGATACTATGATGGGTGGGAATGGCGTTGATTCCTTTGTCATTAAAGAGGGTGGGTATAACACAGTAACCATTGAAGATTTTGTTGGCTTAAGTGATACCGTTAATTCGAATGATATTTTGCAGTTTGATTCTACTGATGATGCCACTCTATTTGGCATAAGCGTTGCTAGTTGGTTTAGTGCTAATAGTGACATTTTGGCTGCTAATATACTACTTACAGATGCCGACGACACAAACGATGCTAGTGCTCAAACATCAATTGACGACGCCAATGCGACCAAATTAGATGTTGTTAGTAATATCTTAAAAACAGCAACTTTTGATGCGAATAGGGGTGATGCAACTTTTAACTTTACGGGTGATAATTATCTCTATCTGAGTAATGTCTCTGAAGACGATTTAAGTGTTGTCAATATCGATATTGTTTAGCATTTTAATTTAAAAGAACTTAAAGTTAATGAATGAAGTAAATGTAAATAACGACTTATTTAGTAGTAGCTTAATCACCTATAGTAACGACCAGTTAATTCTCGGTCAATTAACTGCAGCAAGTGATATTGATATTTATAAGTTTCAAACCACGATGTTACCTACAGCCTCAGGTGTAGGTTTTGATGCAAAATTCAGTATAAATGAGAGTTTTAACCCACAGGCTGGTTGGAAAATTAGTTTACTTGACAATAGCGGATCTGTACTATCCACTGTTGATAGTGCTGATGTTTCTAATTTTGCCGCTAGTGGTGAGTTATCTCTTAGTGGAAGTTATGATAGCGCTAAGATTGCTTATGTAAAGGTTGAGAAGTCTGATACAAGTCAAAATTCAAACGCTGAATATCAATTAATATTTGCCCAGCATCAACAAATTTCTGAAGACGACTCGCCAGATTTGAGTGCTGTGAGTTTAATTGGTGACATCGCTCATTACAGTACTTTTTCTCCAGTAGGAGGTAGTGATACCGATACTTATTTATTTGAAACGACTGTCGCTGAGGTTGCAAGTACTTTTGATATTACACTAAGTACAGCGGGTACTGATCCTATTACTCTCACTATTAGAACTCTAGATGGAGGGTCTGTTTTTGATAGCGATGGTTCGCCGATTGAGCTTAAAGCTATTGCTAATGGAGAATCAATCACTATGCAAGCGGCTGCCTCTGCTACTGCTTATAAACTAGAGTTAACGCTGACGTCAGATTCAAGTGGTGACTACAGTTTTATAGTCGTTGGTCTAGCGGCTAGAGCAAACGGCCCCGCTCAGCTTACTGTTGATGATTTAGTGGGTAGTGATTACCTTATTAATACTGACTTTAGTGCTGAAGCTGAGGCAAAGTTAACCCAATACTTAGTAAATACAACTACTGGGTTAGATTTAACTAGTGTATTTAAGGCCGCGAGCTTGACAAGCAATTTAGACAAAATGTACTTTATGAGTGACGATGTTGTCCCTGGTATTGGTACGTTTAGTACAGCAAATAGTATTGTTGCACTTGATTATGTGGCGGCTTCTAGCGCTCAACACATAGATCTATCTACTAGTTATGCTAGCGGCAATGAATTTACCATTTGGGGTTTTGCTGTTAACGAGAGTTTAATTGCTGACAACACCGTAGATGGAAGTGTAGTTGGTCAACACAATGCATCTGCCATAATGGGTGCGCGTTTTAAAGTGACTGATCAAGGAGTAACAAGCGCGATTAGTGACAGCACTATTAAAGAAGGCGAAAGCACCACGCTTACCTTAAGTTTAAGCCAAGCACTTACTGGCGATGAGGAAATTAGTGTGAGCTTAACGAATACTAGTAGCGATCTAAGTTTTAGTAGTGATCAAGTTACCTTCGATGCATCGAATCAGACAATTGCTGTAACTGTTACTGCGATTGCTGGAGATGCTGATTTTTCTGAAGCTGAGTCAGTTGGTATTGGCTTTACAGTAACAACTCCGGGTTTCACCAATTTACTTATCTCATCTCTTAATGTTGTCACCTCAGAGGACACGCCAAGCTTTAGTATTACTACGCAAAATGTTGCCCTGGTAAGTGATTCAAGTAATTACCAATATACAATTAGTTTAGATAATGCCGATTCGTTTACTGAAAGTAATCCAGCAACGGTTAGTTTTTCAGTATTAGATGGCTTTATTATCTCCACAAGTGCAGATGTTAGCGACGCAGTCACAGATGTTGCTTTTTCAAGTACTAATACAAGTGCGAGCTTGTTTGTTTTAAGTGACACAACTACTGTGAGCAATGCAAACATCCCAAGTGATGGCCTTGAGAGTAATATTACACATTCTGTAACAATAGGCAGTATTACTATTGCAAATGCAATTGATAATATTAGTGTTACTCGCGCAGTAATTCACAGTAATAGTGAGGTGAGTTTAAGTGGCACCTCAGCAGCAGATGTTATTATCGGAACAGAAGCTCAAGAAAGCATTAATAGCTTAGCCAGCGATGATAGCTTTACTTATGTAAATAACAGTGATATTAAGGGTGATACACTAGATGGTGGTGATGGTACCGATGTGGTCAACCTTTCAGGCGCTAAAACTGATTACACAATTGTTGACTTAGGCAATCAAACCTATAGTGTAACTCAAGGTAGCTCCGTGTTAAATCTTAGCAATATTGAAAACGTGAGTTTTTCAGGTGCCTCTGCTGTTGCCCTGAATAGCCTCAATGAGCCCCCAATAGTTAATACAAGTCATGGTTTGGTAAATACAGATTTTTCTGTTTCCGTTGATCAAAGTAAGGCCATTAATTTGGCAAACTTATTTACCGATCCAGAGGGTGACACTCTTTCCTTTTACTTTAACGTAGATGGTGGGCAGGCTCCGTCCTGGACTCAGTTCGATAGTCTAACCAATATACTTACTTTAATGCCAACTAACGCTGATATTGGGACCTACAGCTTAACAATTAGTGCTAGTGATAAGGTGACTGCGCTTTCATCCCCCCCTGTGGCTAGTTTTACAGTAAGTATTACTGAATCCCCAGTCATACAGCTAGATGATACAAGTCAAAAAGGCCTGACTAACCTAACCCTAGGTTTGTACAAGGATAATACTTCCCTTGATAAGTCGGTTGTGATTGATAATTCAAGTGTGTTAATCACCGAATCCGTAACCTTTGATACTGTCAAGCTCTCAGCGACAGATGCTTATGACTTTGATATCAATATCTCTGATGCGATTGATGTACTTAGACACATTGTTGACTTGCAAGCACTTACACCTGACACTGCTGGGTATCACGCTGCCGACGTTGATAATAATGGCTCAGTCAATATCTCTGATGCTATCGACATCTTAAGACACATTGTTGATCTTGAAACTATCGATTTTTTCGATGTTCTTGATAGTAGTGGAGCAAGAGTCACGCAGCTAGATGTTAACGCCTCTGGTGATGCGCAAACATGGACACTAGTTGCCAATGGCGATGTTGATATGAGCGGAAGTTTTGCTGATAACTATATTGTTGAAAGTGATTTGGTATAAATATAGACACTATTTATCCGTTAGTTGATAATAAGTCCAACATACATTTTTTAATCAAGTAGCTCTATCTATAGTATAGATGGGCTTTTTAAAGGAATGCAAACATGCCAAAAGAGAAAGATACTCCAAAAATAAATATTGATGGAACTGAATACGATCTAGATCAGCTATCTGATAAAACAAAGAGTATCATCGGCTTTATTCAAAGGCTTGACAAAGAAGTTGTTGATTTACGCTTTCAGCTTGATAAGGTTACACTTGCACATAAGCAAGCAGTTATAGATTTAAAAAAAGAGATTGATGAATGATGATTCTTTATCCTATAAGGCGACGATAACGCTTCTTCAAGAAGTGTATTGAATATTTTCACGACATCTTTAGATAGTCAAACTCTCATTTCATTCAATTTATAACACCTTATTAATCTCATCATCATTAACTGGTGAACTTCTTGAGCATCTGTCATTGCAGTAGTGTGGATTGTAACACCTTATCTGGAATTTTTTGTAGTGAGTTTTTGCTGCCTTTTGAGGTAGTAAAAATAGCTCATCACAATTCATCGATTCAACTAATTACCTCTTAATTTGGCATTTTAAAGTTCAGTTGTTTGTTCTCACTTGCTAAGTCTATGGACTAAGTTTTTTTCTGATATATATTTTTATGTTCTTTTCCAAGTCATTTGATAATTGAATGATTGGATTTCAACGATGATCTATATTTCTAAATAAGGCAGTTGCAAAATTGTAATAAATGTGAGTTTTTTTTCCCTGTACAGATCAACTTTGATTACTCAAAATTAGTAATATTGTTATAAATTAACTAATATCTATTTAAAAAAAAATATCATAATAATTAAAAATCAGTATAAACTTCTATTAATCCTCATTTAAATATGAAGGGTTTTTTATTTTTATTATTTTAAGGAGAAAGATATGAACTTTTTGCCAAAGTCGTTGGCTGTTGGTTTCGTATTGGCGTCATTTGCTTCAGCCTCAGTGCTTGCTGCAACTCACCCAGTAACAGGCGAAACTCTTGCTGAAGACCAAACATTTACCTATAGTTTACTT
>Ga0206681_10000625_pt1 | contig 18408 bp, 13 predicted proteins | sample M150012015metaG_FD_161048 | JGI IMG/M metagenome (GOLD analysis project Ga0206681, IMG submission 161048) | Ammonia-oxidizing marine archaeal communities from Monterey Bay, California, United States - M1 500m 12015 | ecosystem: Environmental > Aquatic > Marine > Intertidal zone | place: USA...
CTGCAACTACCATCAGCATTGTGGTACATAAGATCGCTCCGATCGTTCCGACCGCATATCCCAGAACAGCGAGAAGGACTCCAACAGGGGCTAGTGACGGATGAAATGCTCCTGCTACAACAGGTGCTGATGCCGCACCTCCTACATTGGCCTGGCTTCCCACTGCTACAAAGAAATAAGGCGCTTTGACCAGCTTGGCTACTACCAGCAACAGGATGCCATGGATGCTGATCCAGATCAGCCCGATAATGATGAGGAACTTGAAGGTTTGCCAGTTGGCAATAAGCTGCTCAATGTCCATTTTCATCCCGATGGTCGCTACCAGTATGTAAATAAAGATACTGCCTACTCTGGAGGCGCCGACACCTTCCATTTTTTTGGCCCTCGTAAATGACAAAAGAACTCCAAAAACGGTCGCTAAAACAACGATCCAGAAGAAACCGCTACCAAGGAATGACAAGTATGGATTGTCTATAATACTTTGGAAAAATGGTCCCAGAAACTCAGCGCAGACATGTGCCAGTCCGATGACCATGAACACGACCCCAAGCATGATCATAACATCCTTGAATGTAGGGATCTTTGAAACCGATGTGCTGTAAGATTGCATCTTGTCCTGCAGCGCATCTATAGCCGTATTATCCGCTTTTAGCCATCGGTCCATTTTTTTTCGTTTCCCTATTCCAAAAAGGATCAGCGACATGAATATGTTAGCGATGAATACATCTACAATGATCATCTGGCTGAAGATCGTATCTCCAACATCGTTGATCTCTTTCATCGCTGTTTGGTTGGCACCTCCTCCGATCCAGCTACCTGCGACGGTCGATAGGCCTCTCCAAATTTCTTCACCGGCAGCAGCTTGCAACACTTCAGGGAACCAGGATGCACATAGCCACAGGGCAATTGGTCCCCCAATGATGATACCCACTGTTGCCGTAAAGAACATTATAAGAGCTTTCGGGCCTAATCTTACAATTCCCTTCAGATCAATGCTCAGACACAACAGCACCAGGGCTGCGGGCAGCAAGTAGTTCTTGGACATTCCATAAAGTCCTGAAACGTGACTGTTGATCACATCAAAGCTATTGAAGATCGAGGGGATGAAGTAACATAGTAACAGAGCTGGAACTATTGAATAGAACTTGGTTAATCGTTTCAGCTTTGAGGTCCAGAAAATAAAGGCGAGTATCGCCAGCAACAGACCGAAAACGATGGCGTCGTTCTCAAATACGGGTCGGGTATCGCTCAAACAAAAATCGATCTTACTTGTGCCGGAAAATGGCAGCTCTTCCGCACTTGTAAACTTTATAGTATGGTCACCTTCACCAAGCCCTTGGATCAAAACAGGATCCAGGGACGCTAATGGAATGGATAGGCTATCAATGTGCAGTACCAGATCTTCCGGAACCTGATTTTCAAGATCCAGCTGCGAAAATTGCAACAGAAAGCCATCAGTTTCGTCTGCAAAGTAATTCTTATTGTGTTTGGTCGGACTGATGATAGATACGCCTAATTCAAATTCGCCCGTAAGCTCCTTGAATTCAGCAGGTGCGATCTGTTCTATTTGCTGCCCCAATGTTTGGAACGCGATCAGTGCAATCAAACAAGTGAATAATATGGATCTAAACATGATCGAATGATTGAATGATTCGTATAATTTGTTTATTATGATGGTTCATGTGATCGTTTATGAAGTGAAGCGTTTGTTCGGCGTTCAGATAGCCTGTTACCGGGTGCCTGAAAATCTCCTTTTTGTAAAGAGATGGATCCATACCTATAAAAAGGTCATTCAGTGTTTCTCTGGTTTTGTTCCAGGCTTTCAAACTCTTTTCTTTGGATTTGTTTGAAGGAACCGGAAGAACTGATGGGGCTTTAAATCGTTTATTGGATTTTAAAGCTAGCTTTAACGCAGTGGCATTCAGCTGATTTTTTACGCCTGTATCTTTCAAGTTTTCACCGCCCAGTATTTTTTTTGAAATGTATATTGCGGTTCCCGTTTCAGCACTGATCAGATGATTAACAACCTGTGATACTGACCACCCTCCGTCAACAGGTACTTTGGTAAACTCTTCTTCAGTCAAGACCTCCAGGACTTGTAGGATCTCAGCTCGGTTTGATTCTGATTTATTTAACAGTTTTTTTATCATGGAGTTATCTTGAGGCGCACCTGATGCATTTGTTACTTTCCGGCATCAGCATTAATCTACCTTCCTGTATGGTCTGGCCGCATACAGCACAGGAACCAAAACTATCTTCATAAACCTGAGTTAGTGCATACTTTAATTTCTTCAACTTATTCTGCGAAGAACGAAGTGCCGCTTCATTCACACTTTTGTTATTGATGGCATCCATTCTACTGATCCTTCCGATCGCATTTTCAGGTGAAATGGGCTGGGTAAGGTTCTTGAGATCTTCAATTTTTTCATCTTCACGTGAGATCAGGTCCTGAATTTTTTCGTGCAATATATCTCTTTGCTCCTTTTTCATGCTCAAATACCGAATCCTACTACCAAAACGTCATCAACCTGTTCTATATCTCCCTTCCAGGAATCGAGAACATTTTTCAGTTCTTCCGATTGGTGGAGGGCACTTTTTGAATGAATCTCAATGAGTAATTTTTTAAAGCTCTTGTTCATAAATTTCTTTCCATATTCTCCACCAAATTGATCCGGAAAACCATCTGAGAAAATGTAGAAAAAATCTCCCTTATTGATCGTCACTTCCTGAGTAGTAAATTTAGTTTTATTATATGACGTGCCACCACCAATTGGAAAGCGATCACCTTTATATTCTTGCATCTGACCGTTGCTGACCTTAATTAGAGGTCTCATTGCACCGGCATAAAGCAGCTTCTGCCCGGTTAAGTCGATCGTGCAAACGGAAATGTCCATTCCGTCTTTGCTTTCAGCGACCTGAGTTGTGTATTTTTCAAATGCTTTTTGAATTCCAACGTCTAGCTGGTCAAGGATTTCGCCGGGGTTGGTTACGCCTCGATGATTGATAATTTCGTTGAGTAGAGAAGTGCCGATCATACTCATCAAAGCACCCGGAACACCATGACCGGTGCAGTCAGAAGCAATAATAATGAGCTTTTCGTCAAGCTCTGAGTACCAGTAAAAATCACCTGAAACAACATCTCTCGGGTTGAAAAAGACAAACGAATTCGGCAAAGCGGAGGAGATGTACTCCAAAGAAGGTAAAATAGCGTCCTGTATCTTTTTTGCGTAATTGATAGAATCAGTGATGTCCTTGTTCTTCTCTTCAATGATCAATTTTGATGCTATCAGGTCCTTGGTCATTTTCTCTTCTTTTGAGAGGATCTTTCTGATCGACCTGATGATAAAATAAGCCAATACGGAAATGAAAAGTATTGAAAAACACGAAGACCAAAGGATCTGATTGTTCACTCGGTTAATGAAGGCGTTAAACTTTTCATCTACCTCGACCACTCCGACCACCTCTCCACTAGAGTTTGTGAACGGATAGAATGCCGATATCCAGTAACCATTTTCAGACTCGTATGCCGGTATTGTGGAGCCTTTGCTGTATTCCGTTACCAGAACATCAGGAAACTGCTTGTACTCATCTCGGAACGTCTGATCAGGAGTGGCATCACTTGAGCTTACTCCATAAAAGAACTTTGTTTCTCCTCCTTTAATGTCAACCTTGAATAGTGTGTAGACCGGTGAATTCAGTTTGGCATCGACTTCAATGTTCTTTAGATGATGATATAGTCTGGCGTAAACGGAGTCCTGTTCTCTTGTAATGATATCCCCTTTGTTTCTGTACTGTCGAAGCAAGTATTCGTGCTGATCTCCTTCAATGCTCAGTGCCGTTGTAACGGCAATTCCCTGCAGTTTCTGGTAGACTGCATCTTTGTATAGCTTAACCTGATTGAAATAACCGAATACAAGAAAAAACGCCGTAATACAAATGATCCCGCCAAATATCAGGACCAATATTCTTGCGGAACTATTTCTAAGTATTTTTCTAAATAATTTGAACATCTTAGATGATAAAATTAATGAAATTTGAGTTTAAAACACGACATAGTATAATTGCTTAAAATTAGTTCTGTTTCTTAGTTCCCTTGTAAAGATCATAACGCCGCAAGGATGCTATTATCCCTCCGCTGTATAAAGGGATCTTTACTTTAGGTTTCAGCCCCACATGCTTTAATGCTTCAAGATTGGAAGAGAAAAGATATGCCCGGAATCCCGGGAAATGATGCTTCATCGTAGAGCCAATGTCTTCGTACAGCCCATCAATGTTTCCAACCTTGAGACGTTCATCGAACGGCAAATTTGAAATAATAAGTCCGGATTGTTTTTCGGTTTCAACGGTTCGAAGGTCGCTTTGATAGAATCGGATATCTTCAAAATAATCAGCGTTGGCCTTATTGTGCCGGCAGAACAGGATCATTTTCCTATCGATGTCGTATCCCTTAATGTTGATCGGAACTTGCGTAGCAGCTTCTTCTGCTTCCTTTTTTATTTTTTCAAGCAGATCTGGTTTAAATCCCACCCAATTCTGAAAACCGTATCTTCTGTTCAGCAGGCCTGGAGCTATGTTCTTTGCGATCAGGCAAGCTTCAAAGAGAATTGTTCCGGAACCACAGGCAAAATCTACTAACGGTTCATCCGCTTTGTAATTAGCCAACTTAACAATTCCTGCCGCCAGACATTCATTCATTGGTGCCATTCCGGTTCTGTCTCTGTACCCTCTCTTGAAAAGGGCTTCCCCGGAAGAATTAAGTAAAAGGGTGCAGCTATTATCGCTGATATGCAATTCAATTCTTACGTCAGGTTGATCTACCCGCACATTCGGGCGCTGTCCGTAGATATCTCTGAAAAAATCGGCAATAGCGTCTTTTACTTTAAGAGAGGCAAACTTAGAATGGGAAAAGGCCTCTGAATAAGTAGTTGCGTGTATTGAAAAAGTCTGATCAAGCAGCAAGTGATCAGACCAGTTGATCTCTTTGGTTTTCCGATATAGCTCATCACTGGATTTCGCATAAAACCTCTTAATTTCCTGTAATATTGCCAGTGCTGTTCTGCAAGTGAAATTGACACGGTACATCACTTCCAGATCACCTTCGAATGCGACGGCCCTCCTTTTTACCTGAATGTTCTTACCCCCTGCATCCCGGATCTCTCCGGCAAGAACGTCTTCAAGACCTGCAAAAGTTTTGGCGATCATTTTTAGTTTAGACATACATTATTCGTTTAATAGGTTCTGATTTTGGCTATCTTCTGAACCGTTACCATTTCCATCATCTTCTTCACCGACGACCTCGTATTCATCAAATTCATTGCTGCCCGAATATCGAGAAGTTTCCCCATTACTATCCTTAGTGCCGCCTGAGACAATATCCATTATCTTTCCTGAAGCAGATACTCCTTGAATTAAGATCTGAACTAAGAACACTGCTCCTACAATACCAAATATGAAATTTAAAATTACCGTATCATAGATTGCGACGATCCTTGCATAGAACCATGAATTAATCTGGGTATTGGCAATTTGAGGATAAAGTACTGTCGTTCCGTACAATAGCAAAGTTATGACAATCAGTATCCATTGAACGGAATTGTTCTTTTTTTCATCCGGAACTGAAAACCGACCGTTTATCCCAGACAGGATGTTTCTTTTTTTATGGAGTTTACTCATCAAATAAAAGTAAAGTACAAGACCTCCAAGTGCCATAAATGCATAGCTGCTTGAATCACGGTCGGTGACATTGAAAGGCTTGAATACATTCATTGCAGTAAGGGAAGCTAAGAAATAATAGCCCGCCATTTGTAACAGGGTGGTTTCTAAACCGCTTTGATTTTGACGAATAGTCTTATACAAGAATGTAACTACTCCCCATAACAAACCAAAAATGGTATAGATTATGCCCAGGTAGAATATGAACTTGAAAATCTCCATTGACTAAAAGTAATTTGCACAAAAGTAATAATCTGTTTGGGAGGGGTATGCTGAATAAGGAGGTTAATAATTACTAAATTCGTCACGAACAAAATAAATGACATGAAAAAAGCACTTATCTATCTGTTGATCTGCCTATTGTCCGGGACAGTAATGGCCACGGAAGGAATGTGGATCCCGCTATTGTTAAAATCTCTGAATGAGTCTGATATGCAAGCTATGGGGTTACGGCTGTCAGCAGAAGATATATATTCGATCAATCATTCCAGTTTGAAAGATGCCGTTGTACATTTTGGCGGAGGGTGCACTGCAGAGGTGGTGTCGGAAGAAGGATTAATATTGACCAATCACCATTGTGGATACGGACAGATCCAAAGGCATTCGTCGGAAGAACATAACTACTTGAAGGACGGGTTTTGGGCCATGTCGCGAGACAAAGAGCTCAGGAATGAAAGCCTGACAGCGACGTTTATCGTTCGTATCGAGGATGTAACTTCGAAAGTATTGGAGGGCATTAAAGAAGGTTCTAATGCTGATCAGATAATGCAGGCCAACATAATGAGTATTGTAAAAAATGCTGTTGAAGGAACCCACTATGAAGCTAAGATCAAACCGTTCTTTTATGGTAACGAATACTACATGATCGTAACCGAAACCTTCAAAGATGTTCGTTTGGTGGGTGCTCCACCGTCTTCGATCGGAAAATTTGGCGGAGATACAGACAACTGGATCTGGCCTCGACATACAGGAGATTTCTCCATGTTCCGAATTTACGCTGATAAAGACAACCAACCCGCTGATATTTCAGATGAAAATGTGCCCTATACACCAAAACACGTGTTTCCGATAGCAGTGCATGATATGAAGGAGGGAGAGTTTTGCATGGTCTATGGGTTCCCAGGAAGAACCTATCAATACCTTACTTCTTATGCTCTTGACTATGTTATGAACGTATCCAATCCGAGCAAGATCAAAATGCGTGAAAAGAGCCTGTCCATCATTGATGCAACAATGAAATCAAGCGAAAAGAATTACATTAAATATGCTGCGAAACAATCACGGATATCCAATTCGTACAAAAAATGGATCGGGCAGAACATCGGCTTGAAAGAAAACGACGCATTAGGTAAGAAATTGGATTTTGAGCGTTCTTTTCGTGAAAAAGCAAAAAGTAACAACGAGTACGCAGCGCTATTGGATGATTTTGAGAAACTTTACAGTGGGATCCGCTCCTACACGTTTGCACGTGAAATGTTTATCGAGCTGTATTACATGGGCCCGGAGATCTTAAGGTTTTCATCAGCATTTGCGGAATATGAGGATTTTGAGATGATGAGTACGAAGCCCGAGTTTGCTGAAAGGAAGGGGGTTGACTTTCAAAGGGTTAAAAACTTTTTCAAAAACTACGATGTTACCACGGATAAAAAAGTATTTGTAGCCCTTGTTGAGATGTACCGTGATTTTATGGACGATGCGTTGGAAGCACCATCACTTCAGCTGATCGACACAAAATACAACGGTGATGTAGAAGCATATGCGAATTACATCTACGGGAAGAGTGTGTTTTGTGATGAATCCAAGATGAACAACTTTTTACGGTCCTACAATAAGGGATATGCAAAGAAATTGGCTAAGGACCCGGGGTATGCTTTGGCGAAAGAAATTGTAAATGCATTCAGAGCTTCGGTTGTTCCTGGCTACAATGCGCTTTCAGGACGGATAGACAGTAAAATGAAAGTATACCTGAAAGCCAGGATGGAATTATTCCCTGATATAAAATATGCTGCTGATGCCAACAGCACCTTGCGTCTGACCTTTGGCAAGATAGAAGGTTCATCTCCAAGAGATGGGATGAATTATACGTATTACACGACCTTGGACGGCATGATCCAAAAGAACAATCTGGGCAATGATGATTACGAATTGACCCCAAGAATGAAGGAGCTTTGGGGGAAGAAAGATTATGGCATTTATGCGCAGGACGGAAAGCTGAGAGTATGTTTCAGTGGATCCAATCACACCACAGGTGGTAACAGTGGGTCACCGGTATTGAATGGAAGTGGTGAATTAATGGGAATTAACTTTGATCGCACTTGGGAAAGTACGATGAGTGATTACTTGTTTGACACAAGCCGATGTAGAAATATTGCTGTTGATATACGGTATGTGCTTTGGATCATAGACAAATATGCCGGGGCAGGTCATCTAGTTAAAGAAATGAATTTGGTAACTAAACGGGCACAAATCGTAACAGAGATAAATCATGAAGAGGTGATCAAGGAGACAACAGAACAGCTTGCTTCTGGTCCGGCTGCTTCCGCGGAGCTATATGCACAAAGAGCCCAGGCGTATGCCAATATGAATAAAACAAATGAAGCGATCCAGGATTATTCGGAGGCACTAAGCCTTCAGCCTGATAATTCGAACTATTTGATTGGTTTTGGCGATTTGCTGATCGCTGACAAACAGTATACGAAGGCACTTAAGTACGCTGAAAAAATAATGAGTAAAAACAGTAAAAATATATACGCACTAACGCTTTCCGGTAAGGCTTTGGTGGGGTTAGGAGATAAAAAATCTGCAATGATCAGATTTAACAAAGCCAAAAATGGTGTTTATGGTGAACCATACTACCAGCGTGGTCTGTTGAATCTGGAATTGGGAAGAAAGAGTGATGCGTGCAGAGACTTTGGTTTAGCGGCAAAAGCAGGAGGTGAACCATACTTAGAGAACTACAGAAAGCGATGCCAATCTGGAAACTAGGGCTTTTTAATTCTTGACTCTATTGGGTATTTAATCCCATTCATTTTTTCTATATATACCTTCACTTTTCCTATAAGAATGGAAGCCTCAACGTAAATAGGAATTCGATTCTTATCATCGGAAACACTAACTTCCATGTCTTCCCCACTTTTGAATATTGTTCCCTCAATAAGCAGAGGGCGGAATTTTATTACTTTATACCTACTTCCATTTCTGGATGTAGCTGTACCACGTCCCGTATAGCGGATATAGGTATTGTATTTTTGTCCGTCAAGGATAATAGTAAGCGGTATGGTGTCCATTATCTTAACGGTGCTAAAATCCAGAGTTCTTGCGTAATAAACGAGTGTCATTAAGTCAAATGAACATTCAGTATTATCTATAGTATCTTGTTTAATTGCTTTTCGAGACTTTCTGAAATAAACTTCATTATCTGATTGATTAAATTCATAATCATAATAAAGCTTAGAGCTTCCTTCCTGTGCATTTCGTATAAATCGTTGCGGGCTAAGGTGTTCTTGACTAGCCCAGGATTGATATTGATCACGCACTCTGAAAATCCAGTCATACTCCTTAAAAGTTTTACCAAGCCCGTTAAAATGAAAGCATTGAACTCCTTTGTACAAAGAATCCTGTACTTCAAACCGAACTTTTCCAGCGGGTACCCACAGTTTTTTTAGATTGTAATAAATAACGTAATCTAGCTTTTCACCAGTTGCGTAGGGTAGGCCATCAACAGGGCATTGAGAATAGGTATATGAACTGGAGTAGAATAATAATAAGTTCCAGACAAGAAAAATCCTCCAGTGATTTTTGGAATCAATAGGAGGATTTAATTTATGAAGTCGTAAAATCAAGGAGATACCATCGCCTTAACCGTCAGCACTGTAGTTTTTGGATTAGTGTTGGAATACACCGTTACTGTTTTCTTATCTTCTCCTTCGGTGTCCCTGGTTTTTGGTCTGAATACAACATCAATTTTACCTTTACTACCCGGCATTATCGGGTCTTTTGGCCAATTTGGTACCGTGCAGCCGCAAGATCCTTTGGCATTTTCAATGAGTAATGGCTCAGTACCTGTATTTACAAACTCAAATGCAAAGGAGTTCTCAGATTGTGCCTTTACTTTTCCAAAGTCTATTACATCCGTAGCAAACTTTATGTTAGTAATTGGTCCCGATGCCACTTCTAATTCCTTAGTGAGTAATGAATTCTGAGTTGGATCTTTTAGTTCGGTCCGGTTGGGGTTATCTAGAGTCAAATTGGTTTGAGGTTCCTGAACGTTGTCGGGTATATTGGAATACCCCGAAAGCGGACCTTCATCAATTTGTACTGCAGGTGAAGCTATTTCACTTGTAGCCTGATAATAGGTGTTTACAATTAGTGTCAATGCAATTAATGCCAATAATCCGACTTTCACTTTATCTGTATTCATAGGTGTTGATTTTTAATTTATAAAGCCTATTCACAGGCTAATTTATCAAATATTCAATCAATTTGATGCTAAATTAACTTTCTCATAACTCCCATCCTCTAGAATTTGAATGGCTTTGTTGTATGAATTATTTAGTTCATTGATTATTTCATAGAATTTTTTGTAATCCCATAAGTTCTGACCGACCGTTGCTTTGATCCGCACTTTTATTGCCCTTTCAGATCGATCGTATTCTTTTTGATTCATTGGAAGACCTTCTTTCTCCGCACTGGTAATTAGTGCTTTTGTCAGTCTATCTGAATTGAATTCTTTCTTGAACTTAGAAAAGGTTGGATATTGTTCCTTGAGCTTCTTTCGATTTTTATCTACGTAATTCAATATGAAATTATTGAGAATACCTTTTCTGATCAGAGCTGTAAAATAGCTTGAAGTTTCAGAAGTATCAACCGGCACATAAAAATCAGGCATTATACCCCCCCCGCCATACACCAGTCGTGCTGTTGAAAGAGTTTCATACTTCAGTGAGTCTGGAAATTTAATGCTATCAGCATGATATGCCTCTCCGTTTCTAAATCGTTCGTATTTTTCTTTTCTGTATGTTTCACTACCGTCGTCATATGGTTTTTGTATGGATCTCCCGGTTGGAGTGTAGTAACGCGAAGTAGTTAGTCGAACCATTGAACCATCAGGCAGATCCACCGGTTTTTGGACAAGACCTTTTCCAAAAGACCTTCTGCCAACAACGATTCCTCGATCCCAATCCTGAATGGCTCCCGTAACAATTTCCGATGCTGATGCCGAACTTTCATCTATCAGAACAATCAGCCTTCCTTGTTCAACCAATCCCGTTTTTCGGGTGTTATAGCTTGTTTTATCATACATTCTACCTTCAGTATATACAACCAGCTTGCGGCCTGCAAGAAATTCATCAGCCAGATCTATGGCAGTGGAAAGGTATCCACCTCCGTTACCTTGAAGGTCAAGTATAAGATCTTTCATGCCTTTCTGCTGAAGGTCAAAGACAGCTGATCTGAATTCTTCAATTGTAGTCCTGGAGAAATTGTTCAGTTTGATGTAGCCAATTTCTGGTGTAGCCATATATGACGCATCCAAACTGAAGATCGGTATTTTATCTCTTGTGATGGTAACCTCAAACAGGTCTTTTTGCCCACGACGGAAAACCTCAATCTTAACTTGAGTATCCTTGTCGCCCAAAAGTCTTTTCCGAACTCCCGAATTCTTTAATCCAACCCCGGCTACGTTTTCACCATCAATATAGATGAATTTATCGCCGGCTCTTATCCCGGCTATTTCCGATGGACCTCCAGGAATGGCCTGAACCACCATCAGCGTGTCTTTAAGTATCTGAAATCGAATTCCAACCCCCGTGAAGCTTCCTTTAAGTGGGGCATTCATCTCCTGAACTTCTTTTTTAGGAATGTAGATTGAATGGGGATCCAGTTCTTCAAGCATACCAACAAAAGCATCTTCAGTGAGTGATTCAGTATTGACCGAATCGACATACATGTTGTGAATGTAATCCAACAACTTTTCAAATTTTCTGACTGCCATCTGTCTCTCCAGATCCAATTCCGTTACTACCTGAGTGTACGATTGTGGTACAACAATTGCAGTCAGAAGTAAGATCACTAGCACTTTGTATCCTTTCATAATTCCTTGCATTCTATGGTTATAGGTATTTCAGTTGAATATCCAAAAGTAAGAATAAGCATATATCATTCCAAAACTTAAACATATATGAGACGATTAACATTATTTATCAATATAATTAGTCTTTGCATGATTGGTAACATAAGCATGTCCCAATCTTTTAAGTCCACCCAGCTTCAAAAAAGCAGAGTTAAAGGTGCATACAACAATACAATAGTACAACTTCAGACCGATTTGGATCAAATGGGGGTCAAATCATCAGAAGTGGCAATCTTCCTGAGAGGTTTTAAATTGGAAAAGGAACTTCAGGTTTGGGTCAAGCACAAGGATTCGACAACATATAACTTGTTTAAAACGTTTGATTTTTGCGTATTGTCCGGGGCTTTGGGGCCAAAAACAGCTCAGGGAGATATGCAGGTTCCCGAAGGACACTATTATATTGACAGATTCAACGCATGGTCTATTTTTCACTTGAGCTTGGGGATCAATTATCCGAACCAAGCAGACAAAAAACTAAACGCTAAAGGTAATCTGGGAGGAGATATTTTTATTCACGGTGATTGCGTGAGTATTGGATGCATTCCGATTACCAATGTGCACATTGAAGAGCTATATACCTTGGCTATCGAAGCCAGAAATAACGGACAAACTCGAATACCTGTACATATTTTCCCATTTAAAATGAATGAAACGAATATGGAAAATGCAATACTGATGATCCGGGACGATAAGCTGAGGTCATTCTGGAAAAATCTAAAATTTGGATTTCAATGGTTTGAAGAAAACAAAGCGATTCCTAAGGTGAAAGTGTCGTCAGAAGGGAAATACGTGTACAGCTGATCAGGATGCCAGTAGATTATCTGCTTGCTCTGTTAATTTCTCTACTTTGTGTTTGAACGATTCATTATCGGAACAAGAGAACATTTGTGGTTTAGATGGCCACTCTTGAAATTCTGATCTTTCTTGGTTCAGCTTGATGATCATTTTAAAGTCATCAGGGTTTTCTGAAGCTTTATTCACAATTTTTGTATATCGCTTTATAGCCGAAGCAAACTCTTCCAAAAATTTTTGACATTCTTCTGACAGAGGGTCAGGAACTTCCATGGTCAAGACTTCCTCTATCGATTTTGGTTCGGGAAGTGAATCCAGATGAACAATGGTATCCATTTGATAAACAAGTTCGACTCCACAAGCCTTTGCCTCATCCATTCTCTTGGTTTTCTCTTCATTCCCTACAGGGTTGGGATAAATGCTGTCGCATTTTTCTCTATCCACCAAAGCAAGAGTGTCCAAACAATTACATAATGTCGCTTCAACCAATTGAGACTCAACAGGCGTTTCAACTACAGATTCTTCTCCACAAGCTGCAAATAGTAGTATGGTTGCAACTAAAATTGATAATTTTTTCATGATTTAGCTTTACAATAACCAAAGATAATTAAATGGAAATAACGCAATCTAATTGATGTAGATTTCGTTTTATTCCTTTCAAATTGTAAACGATTTTATACTTTTACTGGTCTTTTAAAAAAATCAGATGAAAAAATTATATACCACATTCTTTCTACTTTCTTTAACCATCAACCTTATCTCACAAATGCAGGTGGGGGGACAGCCTTATGAACTATCGGTCGACCATCCGCTAATGTTGCCAAAACTTAACGGAGTTCGATTACCGGCGCTGGACATGAACAAAGTGAATTCAGAAGATGCCCAAAACGAAAAGGAGGGAAGGATTGAGCTATTTTCGAGATACCACTACGTAGGGTTGAACCCTCAAAACTCCGGTAGCTGGTTCACTATGCCAAATGGCGATAAAATGTGGCGATTAAAGATCTCAGCTAAAAATGCAATGGCGATCCATCTTGTTTACGATCAGTTCTTCCTGCCCGAAGGAAGTATCATGTACATCTACAACGAAGATTATTCCGATATAATTGGTGGATACACCAGCATTAACAATAAGAGATCAGGAGTTTTTGCAACGGGAAATGTCATTGGAGAGACCAGTATTATTGAGTATTACCAACCCGCGGATGTTGTAGGTAAAGCAACAATTAATATCAATAAGGTTGGGCATGCATACAGATGGATAGCGAAGGCTTCGGCGGAAGAAAAGGCCGACCCTTGTGAAGTTGATGTTGCTTGCAGTCCCGAAAGCGACAGCTGGCAAAATCAGATAAAAGGTGTTGTCAGATTGCTGTTGCAAGAGGGTGGAGGAGCAGGCTGGTGTTCCGGTTCGCTTATTAACAATACGAGCTTGGATTGCACACCTTATGTGTTAACAGCATTGCACTGTGGCCTCAGCTCAAGTACAAGCGACCTGAATGCTTCGATCGCATACTTCAATTATCAACGTCCGAGCTGTGCCAGTGGCTCTCCGTCTTCAGGTCAGTCAATGACCGGTATGACCAGACGTGCAGATTCAAATGACGGTGGGGGTAGCTCAGGACCGGATTATCTGCTAATGGAAATGAACAGTTCAATACCCGTTGCCTACAATGTGTTTTACAACGGATGGAGCAATTCGAATGGGAGCGCCTCAAGTGGTGTTTCAATTCATCATCCTTCCGGAGACGAAAAGAAGATCAGTACGTTTACCAGCTCTCTTGGCGCATCAGGGTGGGGAACAAGCGGAACGCACTGGCGTGTATTCTGGGTGGCTACAACAAACGGACATGGTGTTACTGAAGGAGGATCTTCAGGTTCGCCGATCTTTAATCAGAATGGGCAGATCGTAGGTCAGCTAACCGGTGGTGGCTCATTTTGCAGCGATATTCCTTTTCCCAGTGCAGATTTTTATGGTAGGATGAACATCAATTGGACTTCCGGACCTAAAAACCCCGGAGACGCGCTGAAAGATTGGTTGGACCCGATTAGCTCAGGTGTGACAACACTAGACGGGACTTTTGTTCCGTGTGCGGCAGCAACTTATGACAATTCAGCCGTGAACTCCATTGATGCTCCAAACGGTAATTATTGCAGATTGGATGTTACCCCGTCTATCGTAATTAAGAACAATGGATTGGACAATGTCACTTCTGCTGATATTGAGTATGATGTAGACGGAGGCGCAACACTAACACACAACTGGACAGGGACATTGTTCCCCGGCAGCACTGTTACAGTCACATTGCCAGCGATAACAACCAGCGCAGGATCACACACTTTTAATGTTGAAATAGTGAGTACGAATGGCGGTACAGATGGTGATGTTTCGGATAATACCGGCTCAAGCAGTTTTACTACTGCCGACCCGTTAACTTCCTCTTTGTCAATAACCGATCCGGCATGCGGAGCAACAGATGGTGCAGTATCTTCAACAATAGGAGGAGGGACTCCGGGATACACGTATCTCTGGAGTACAAGCTCAACGAGTACAGGTATTACGGGCCTAGGTATTGGCACATATTATCTTTCTGTTACGGATGTTAATGGCTGCACCGCTTCAGACACCGCTGTATTGGTTAATGTTGGAGCACCTGTTTTAAGCGCAACGGCTACATCGGAAACTTGTAATGGTTTGTGTGATGGGACACTAAACGCTTCTTCAACCGGAGGTACCGGAACTATAACGTATAATTGGGATGGGTCAGTTGGTAGCGGAGCCAATCATACCAATGTTTGCCCTTCCACTTACACAGTTATTGCTACGGATGATCTGGGTTGTGAATCGCAGTCGACAGTCACGATTGGAGCCGGAGCGAATTACCCTACGGCCAATTTCATGAACATTCCATCCACTACTACAACGGCAGTGGGTTCTGGAATTACTTTTATCAATACCAGCTCAGGCGGCGCAAGCTCTTACTTATGGGATTTTGGAGATGGTTCCACGTCAAGTGCTACCAATCCGGGCAGTTATGCCTGGGGAGCAGCCGGGGATTATACCGTTACTCTATATGCCTCAAACGGGCCTTGCGTGGATTCAATTTCTGTTCTTTTCACCATTACACCTAATTCTATTTCTGAATGGTTCAACGAAATTGAAGTACTTGTTTACCCGAATCCGACTGAAGGATCCGTACAGCTGGAGCTTGACGGTAGCATAGAGCTTAACTTACTGTTGGATGTGCACGGAGTGGACGGCAAACTGTATCATACGCAAAAGGTATCGGGATCTGAACGGAAGATCGAAGTTGACCTGTCGGATTATGCTTCCGGAATCTATTTTCTTACATTGAGAGCAGAGGGGCATAAGTTGGTTCGGCGCGTTGCGAAACTTTGATTTAAATTGATTTCATTAAAGCCATTCGTTTGGCATTAAGAGCAATTTCAACTCAGCATAAGTCTGTAATTAAAAGTATAATCACAAAAAAACCTGACCGCATTGCGGCCAGGTTTAGTGCCAACTGAATGGATCAATTTTATCTGATCATCAATTTCTTAGTAACCAATCCGTCGTTGAAGTGCACGTTAACTATGTACATCCCCGCGGCAAGATTCAGCTCCGATATGGTATATAGCCCTGAGCCAATTTTATTTTCTTGTCTAACCAATTGTCCGGAGGTTGAATAAAACTCAACCTTTTCAATTGGATTGTTTCCTTTACTCACAAGGTTTAATGCACCTGTAGATGGATTCGGATAAATGCTCACATCAACCTCATTCATTTCGCCAACTTCGCTAGGTGTATTTTCAATAAGTACCCTATACAGTCTTGGAGAAAGATAGCCTTGTATGGTATCTACAAAGGTTAGTGCTCTCAATCTTCCTGCTACCTCACCCAATCCTGCATACATGGGGTTACCTGCATAACCATTGTTTACACAAGTTGCAGAGTCAGGCGCTCCAAATGCCATTAAAGCAGTGGTTGCCGGTCCGGCGACAGCATTGCTCCACCATTCCCATGGGCCATTTCCGTCTGCTGGGCCTACAAAAGGATACAGTCCTTCATCTCCGTCATTTCCCCATGTTGCGTCCATTGCAGTGTTATTTGCATCGGCCGCAGTTGTATAAACGTCAGTTATCGCCGGAGTCTTGAAGGCATCATTATTGCCAAAAGCATTTTGAATTCTGGAAATATCGCTGCCACCTGAAACATCGATCACAAAAAATGAGGTTCCCGGTACATTTACAATACCATAGCCGTAAGGCGCGAAGGCATCTGCTACACCCTGAATTGACACTGTTGGTACTTCTCCAGCCTCCATCCAAGTTGTATCTCCGATAGCACCACCGATATTAAAGGTCATGTTCACGTCGCTTGAATACCCAGGGTAATTTGAATAGTTCAATGCCGGAGACCCTCCAAATCCATCCCAATCGCCGTGGATGGCGGTATCTACCATAAAGCGTGAAGAGTCGAAATTGTAAAATTTGTTCAGCTGTATTTCCGAAAGCTTATTTACCGCTCCATAGGCCAATGAAATGTAACCTCCGGAACCTTGTCCACCAACTGCTATTCGGTTAGTATTTACCTTATAGGTATTTCCTCCGGTTGCTTCATCCGATCTGAAGAAACGTACAGCCGTTTTTGCATCTTGCAGTCCTCGAAATACAGCTTGAAGAATGGTTTCTGTTCTTTCAGATTGTACTGCTGATTGTGCTGCCCATCCTTTTCTGTAGTCACAAGCAGCAACAACATAACCTTGTCTGGCCAATCTTGTACAGATCTCGATGGTAGCACTGTCGGTTTTATCACCTGTAGGCATTTGATTCAAATATCTGGGCAAGAAACTACCGGTTGGCAAATAGATGATAAGAGGCCTGCCGGTTAATGAATCACCGGTGGGTTCATATACATCCATTTCCAATGGCGCAAGCATAGGTGCACCAAAAAGCACCGTATAGTTTTGGCCATACGTAACGCCTGAAGTTACGGTGGCACTGGAAAATACCTCTTCCAGATAACGTGTTTGAGCAATATTAGCTACCCAAAGTGTGGTCATTAACACTGCTGATAAGAGTAATCGTTTTTTCATAATTTAAATTTTAATATAGTTCAATTATTGTTTGTCAATATCCACACGGATCAAGAAGTAAATCATCCGACCCACCCTTGGTCCACCATATACCTGGAATTGCTTGTTGTTCAAAATATTTGACGCCCCAAGTTTAAATGTAGACTTAAATTTAGGAATATACTTGTTAATCTGAGCATCTAAGAGGTAATAAGTTGGGATTACGCCTGTAAACTGAGGAGATCCTTCATACAAAAAGGATTGTATCCACTTGAAGTTGATATCAAAACCAATGTTCTTGAACGTGAACTCTTTTGCTCCTTCTTTTCTTGATAATTTGAACTTTCCATTGATGTCATTTCCTCCCATACCCAGATTGAATTTATGTTCCGGTGTGTTAAAAGCAGGTATGATGGGGTCATCAGATCCTCGTTTATCCAGCTTGTTCCAGGAGTAGTTGGCTCTGAAGGTTAAGAATTTTTTAGTGTAATAATTAAGGCCTACAGATGCACCTTGTGTTGTTACAATGTCTGTTGCATTTGTAGCGATCCGGTATACTTGGAAAGTGGGCCAATTGAATGTATTCAGTAAAGTAATTTCACTTTCAATACCGATATTATATCCAATAAAATCTTTGTAAAAGCTATAGTAATAGCTAGCATCTATATAAATATTGTTGTTAATCAGATTTCTATAACCGAA
>Ga0206681_10000629_pt1 | contig 18360 bp, 10 predicted proteins | sample M150012015metaG_FD_161048 | JGI IMG/M metagenome (GOLD analysis project Ga0206681, IMG submission 161048) | Ammonia-oxidizing marine archaeal communities from Monterey Bay, California, United States - M1 500m 12015 | ecosystem: Environmental > Aquatic > Marine > Intertidal zone | place: USA...
CAAACCTGAGCAGCTGTGCTTTTGAAATTGAGGTGTTACCGCCTATATTTCCATTCTGGGATACCCTGCCAAATGTTGTTTGTATGCAAGCCGACACGATCGATCTGCGAGCCCTTGCCAATGGGACCCCTGGTTGGTTCAGTGGAGTGGGCGTTTCGGGAGGAAGTAATTTTTTCGCTCAATCTGCAGGGGTGGGCGTACACGATATTAAATTTACAGTTGGAAATGTCGCATGTACCAAGGATTCGACCTATCCGATTGAAGTGTTGCTGGATCCTATTATAGATGCAGGGCAGGATGATTCGATTTGCGGATTGATCTATGCCTTAGAAGGCAGTTCTAGCATGGTTGGATACTGGTCTTCAGATTCGATTGTATTTGATGTTCCTAGTGATGTGGGCTCATCTTGTAGTGCTCCGAATTATAGCATATATGAATTGATATGGCAGATCACGGGTCCTCCGACCTGTGAAGCAAGAGATTCAGTTAGTGTTAGATTCGATGAGCAAATAAGCTCGTATGCCGGTCCTGATCAATATATTCTGGAAGACCTGGAAACTTCATTCGAAGCAGACCCTCCGGAATTAGGTGGTGGTTATTGGAACATACTATTGGGGTCTGGAGAAATTACTGATGTAACTGATCCCATTAGCATGTTCTTTCCCAGCACCTACGGAGTATATGAATTAGAGTGGATTGTTCAAAATGGCAGTTGCCCGCCTGTTATTGATGACCTTCTTCTCGAATTCAGAAGAATTGCTATACCAGAAGGATTGTCTCCGAACTGGGATGGATTGAACGATGAGTTCATTGTGCCGGGTATCAGCCAGTTTGCTTATAAAGAGATCAAAATATATGATCGATGGGGCAAACTGGTATATCAGGATGCAGACTATAATAATGATTGGAGGGGAACCAATTTGAATGATGAGCGTTTAATTGACGATACATATTTTTATGAGGTCACTCTAGACACATATACTTTAACAGGTTTTATCTTAATAAAGAGTAATTGAAATTAGCATTAGGAATAGGGATTGTATTCATTACATGTGCCGGAACCTTCGCACAGGAATTTCCGGTAATTGGGCAATATATGTTCAATGAAATGCTATTGAACCCTGCTAGTGCCGGGCACCAGGACGCTTTCGTATCTCAATATTCTTTCAGAAAACAATGGATTCAGGTAGAAGGATCGCCAACAACACAGAACTTATCTGTTCAGAGCCCAATGAAAAGGGAGGATATGGCACTTGGCTTTATTTTTTATCGAGATCAATTAGGAGTTTCCGCTGAGTCTGGTTTGATAACCAATTATGCATACAGGGTAAAGCTAGCTGACAAGCAACGTTTGGTTTTTGGTTTGGGAGCGGGATTGTTCTTTCAAAGGGTAAGGTATACAGAGCTTGATCTGACACATTCGGGTGATCAGAACTTTTCTTCAGATTCCCCCCTTGGAGTTTTGCCTAATTTCAGTGCCGGGATCAGGTATGAGTTTAAAGGTTTCGAATTAGGGTTGTCTATCCCTAAGTTTTTAACTACCCGCTATAACCAAAATTCAAGTCAATTCGAATTACAGCATCGGTTCTTCAATTATAATTTTCTCTTAAGATCGGTATACAGATATGAAATTAATGCAGGGATGCGGTTAAGGTTGGGCGGACTGTTCAAATACCATGCAACGATGAGATCCCAATTGGACGTTACAATAGCTGGCATTTTTAAGGAAGTAGTACAGGTTGGTTTCGGCTATAGGTCGGGCGAAGGAGTAATTATTTTAAGCAGAGTTAATATCATCGAACAACTTGATTTGGGGCTTCAGTATGAGATCCCAACTTCAAAACTGTATGAATATCGTTCGGGAACGATGGAAATATCGTTAATCTACACCAGTTTGTTCAGCAGTAAAGCAAAAAACCCAAGACATCTTTGATCAGGCTGCTCCAAATAATGATTCTATCTTGTTTTGGCCCACTAGTCTTTTATGGCCAGGGCAGTACATTAACGCTTGTGAAGATCGATGGGCTTGGTGATTCAAAAATTTGTCCTGTCATATACAAACAGGGAGTTGTTTTTATGAGTAATGCAAGAAGGAGTATAATTAAAACGGTTCATGATGAGACAGGGGCAATACCTTTCAGTTTGTACTATCAAAAAATATTTAACGCGATCATTGTCGGTGGTGGACCAGAGCTGTTCTCGGAACAGCTAACAACCGAGTTCAATGATGGTCCGGTGTGTTTTGCCAAAGACGAGAGCTATATTTTTTATGCTAGAAATTCTGATCTGAGTAACGTTTCAAATGCCAAAAGAAATAGAACAATTGGTATATTTATGGCGCCAAAAGACAAGGGTGAGCGTTGGAAAAATCCGATAGCATTCAAGCATAACCGACCTGATTACAATATGTTGCATCCTGCAGCCAACAAGGACGGCAGTATTTTAGTCTTTGCTTCAGACATGCCTGGAGGCCTTGGAGGATACGATCTGTACTTGTCACTGAAAGACCATCTTGGTGGTTGGACCAAACCGAGAAATCTTGGTAAGTCCGTAAATTCGGCCGGAAATGAGCTTTTCCCGTCATTTTTCAAAGATGAATGGCTTTTATTTTCCAGTGACGGTAAAGGAGGCAGAGGCGGGCTAGATATATATAAAAGCCATTGGGAAGAAGACCTTTTCAGATACGGTTCTACGGTTACTTTGGATTCTAGTATTAATTCTGTTAAGGATGATTTTGGCATATCTCTTAAGGATGATGGGCTGAGTGGATATGTTGGAAGCGATCGCAATGGAAGTGATCAAATTTATTATTTTGAAAAAGCGCTGCCGATTTTCAAGGATTGCCTTCCTGATAAGAAAGTAAATTTTTGCTACGTTATACGTGAAAATAACATATTGGAAGACAATGAGTTGCCGCTGAAATATGTGTGGGACCTGGGCGATGGAACTTCAAAATACGGGTTGAATGTACGGCATTGTTATTCCACGTTGGGGTCTTATACAGCCTCATTGTCGTTAATTGACACTATCGAAAATGTAACTTATTTTAATGTTTCTGAAGTGAAAATTGACATTAAATTGGAGAATCGCCCTTATATTGATGGTCCTGACTCAATAAGGGTAAATGATTATGCCCCTTTTAAAGCAGATCTGTCAGGTATTGGTGGAGAGGCACAGGAATTGTATTGGAATTTTTATGATGGAGCTATTCAAATGCAAGAGCAAGTTGACAGATCATTTGGTGAAGTGGGTCCACAAAAAGTCCAGCTTGGAATTGTAGATGTCAATGATAAGTTTACCTGTGTTTCTAAGACTGTTGAGGTGGTAGACCTCAACACAATTGTAACCAATTACAATCTCGTTAAGCAACATAAAGAGAAGAAACCCATCGGAAAGACAGAGAATTTAGGTTATACTGTAGAATTACTGAATTCAATTAAAAAAGAAGCGTTAAGTGATTCTATTTTTATGAAAGTGAATTACCCAATTACGGAAAGGTTTAATGAAGTTGACAGTATCTATCAATATACGGTAGGGGAGTCTGATAAAGTAGCATCTTTATATCAATTGTATAAAGAAATGCGAGAATTAGGGTTCGATAGCAAAGTGGTGTCATTTGAATTAAATTATGATGTAAGCATTGACCACAGGGAAGTGCTGATCTTTTTTTCTCCAGGAAAGGATGCGATTACAGCCTATAATGAATCCAATTTGAATAGTTTTTCCAGAAAATTAAATTCAGATAGCAAACTTGAGGTTTTGGGTTATGCAGATCCAAAAGGAAGTTTAAGGTCTAACAAAAAGCTTAGCTATAGACGCGCCAAAAATGTTGCGAACTATTTGGAGAAATGTGGAATTCCGCTGGAAAACATTAGATTGGATGCATTGGGAGAAGTTAGGGTTTCGGATGGTGAGGCGGAGTTATTGAGATACTATCGTAAGGTTGAGGTAAGATTAATTGAATATTAGGCATTAAATTGGCAGTGTAAGGGTATGGGAACGAGAATATTTGTTATTATTTGGATGTTGATAATTGCTGTAGGAGATTTCGCTCAATCTGTACCGGCCAAAGAGGAGAACATTCCATATTTAGTTACGTTTGGCAATAAGGCAGAAACTTCCTATGGAGATGATGATTTCACACAAATTTTCTTTTTTAGCATACCAAAGAACCATAAGAAACCTTTTTATCTTAGGATCTATGACCCTGATGTTGGAGGCGAAATTGACGAAAGGGCACGGGAATTTAATACAAAAACGAAATTTTCTGTCTACGGAGGGAAAGGATGTATAACAGAAGACGACGCCAGACAAACGACTCCTGCAGGGAATTATAAGAGCGGAAATCTCCTTTTTACCAAAACTTTCGGAGAGGCTGTTCAATATGACCAGGCCTGGTATACTTTTGGTCCATTTAACCCATCTGAAGGAGAATACTCCAAGGATTATTTTGGTTATGTTTTCAAGCTGGTATGTGAAGGCATTTCTGGTGATGATGGAAATTTGTACAAGTATTTTCTCTCATCAAGTAATACAATGAATGTTCCTGTGGAAGGAGGTAATGCTTTTACTTTTGAATATACTTTCAGGCTTCATGACGATCCGAAACAAATTTCTCATATCTATCCATACATAGATAATAAGGTCATTTCGATCAAACAGTCAAATTTTGATTGGGACAAAGACGGAGGGATCAAAATATACAGTATAGCTACCTTATCCTTCCCACTTCAGGTGTCTGAAAATAATAAATGGACAACGAGCCAATATTTTGTGAAGGCACCGGAAAAAGGAAAATCGCTGGATATCCAATTCTCCAAGAACGTAGCGAAAAAAGTAAGAAACAATAATGTTGTGTTTTTTGTGACCAATCAATATGGAGAATTTCTACCATTTTATACCGTCCCGATAGGTGGTATACCTAAATTTCAAGGGAGCTCAACGGCCACTCCGGATCCTTAAACTAAAGAAGTAGTTTTTGTAAACCATTATTATTACATTGTTCCAATGTCTGTATCGCGGTTATTATTTCTGATAAGTATATTGACGATCTCCCTTCAGGGGAATGCACAATACTATCAGTTTAAGGCTTACGGGCTTGAATCAGGGCTTACAGATCCATTCATTTACTCAATTACCCAAGATGCCAGAGGCTACCTTATTGTTGGAACGGGTGAAGGGCTAGGCGTTTTTGATGGAGTTTCATTTGAAATGAAATATATGTCAGATAATTTGGCGGAGGATTTTGTTTCACAATTATACAAGGGCAAGACCGGCATAGTTTGGATAGGCCATAAAGAAGGGGGCGTGTCCTTTTTGCATGGTGATGAGATCAGTGAGTATGATGTAGATTTTGAGATTAACTCGCTTATTACGGGAATAACAGAAGACGATAAAGGGGTAATTTGGTTCTCAAGTCAGCACGGTGGAGTATTTCACATTGACATAAAATCAGGAGTGCAGCGTATTTTCCTTGATCAGTTCGATGGGAAGACTGTGAATGACATTGCAATTTCAGATGACAATGATCTGTTCATAGCAACGAGCAATGGGGTGGAGCATTATTATTTGAGTGACTCGCAAGACGAGTTGTTCTTTTCAAAGAGATATCTTGAAAATCATAATATACAAAGTCTTGAATCGATCGGGCGAGAGGGCATTGCTATTGGAACAAATCAAAATGGAGTTTTCCTTTTGAAAAAAGGCGAAATTACTCCGTCTAAGTTGGACTTGCCCCAGGACATACTAGTCAAGAATCTATGCTCTGATGACGAAAACAATCTATATGTCTCTAGCTTTAATTTAGGAATCTATAAGGTCGGGCAAGGTGGCACCATTCATTATTCTGAGCAAAATGGTCTGGAAACACCAAATATTCAAACAACTTTCATTGACCGAGAGGGCACGATGTGGGTTGGATCGTATGGCAGCGGGATCTACAAACATTCCAGAGAAGTGTTTACCTATTACTTATTGTCTTCCGACATTCCTGTACAGGATATTCTTGTTGCTGAAAACGAGATGTTCATTGCAACTAAAAACAAGATTATCAGAGTAAATAACGATGATTTCACCAATGTTGATACTATTGTAGTTGCTAATGTTAGCAACATAACTTGCCTCTACTTGGACGAGCAAGAACATCTATGGATAGGGACCTCTAGCAGAGGGCTTTTTGTATGTGATCTTTCTACTGGTGATGTCAATAAATGGTCTCTTACTTCTAATTATTTGGGGAGTACTATTAATGATATTTCCGGTGATGACAGCCAAATATGGGTCGGTACTTATAACGGACTTTATGAGATAGGTGAATTGAATGCCCTTATTCATTATGATATATCATCGGGTCTTTCTCATAACAGGGTTAATTGCTTGTTCTTCGATGAAGAAGACAAAACACTTTATATAGGCACAGAGAGTACAGAGCTTTCAATGTTGAAGGGTGGGCACTTATCAAGTAAACGCTATTCAGAGAGCTACAGTTTGCTTAATATTTTCCACATTGACAAATTATCGGATGGAGGTATTTATCTGGCTTCACAAGGGGATGGGGTTTTTCGTTTTCTGAATGGCAAATTTGAACAGTTTTCGACCAATGAAGGCCTTGCTTCTAATTTCTGTTATGGTATTATTGAAGATAGTAGAAAGATGCTGTGGGTGACACATAATGGGTATTTATCCAGAATTGACATTGAGACTACTGATATTAAGGTCTTTGAGCGGGAAGACGGAGCAAACAAGGCGTATTTGAAATCAGCAATTGCGAGGCAAGACAATGATATTTGGTACGGGTCCCAGGATGGAATGTTAAAGTACAACGGTAGCAATGATGTTATTAATCTGGTAACCCCGGTAATTGGGATTACCGAAATTACGGTTAATGGCGACCCTATCGAGATGGTTAATGAGATCATCCTGTCTGCAGGCACTTACGATTTTAGTGTGATCTTAAGGGGGCTTTCGTTGAAACATCCAAAAGATGTTCAATTCTCCTACATTCTTGAAAATTACGATAACGATTGGTCTGAAATTTCTCCGATTCCAGAGATCAAGTTCAATAAGCTAACAGACGGAGAGTATTTTCTAAAGGTAAAAGCATATAATGATGACCTGCAGGGCTCAGAGGAGCTAACAGTACTGAAGATCGTCATAGCTAAGCCATATTGGAAAAGATGGTGGTTCTGGCTATCCCTGTTTTTGTTCCTTATTATTTTGATCTACTGGTATGTTAAGTACAGAGAACGCAGGTATAAAATACGTCAGGAGGAGCTGGAGAAAGAACTTGCGATCAGAAGCAAGGAAGTGCTCTTTCAAAAAGAGAAGCTGGAGATTACAAATAAGGATATTACGGATAGTATCAACTACGCTAAAAGAATTCAAGACGCAGTGCTACCAGATGAAAGTGAATTCAAGCATCTATTCCCCAAATCATTTGTGTCCTACCGTCCGCGCGATATAGTTTCGGGAGATTTTTATTGGGTAAACAAACGTGGAGATGAAATTATGCTCGTATGTGGAGATTGTACCGGGCATGGTGTGCCAGGGGCATTTCTTTCAATAATTGGTCAGCAATTGTTGCGTGAAATATTTGACATCAAAAACATTACTCAGCCTAATGAAATTATTACCCAGCTGGATAAATCGATTGGATATATGATGAATAGGGAGCAGGAAGATTTTGAAACCAAAGACGGTATGGATGTTGTCGTGTGTTCCTTTAACTTCAGGGAAGGAAGACTAAGATGGGCATCTGCAGTCAGGCCACTGATCTTGTACAGGAACGGAGAACGATCTTTTCACCGAGGAAACAGGAGGTCTGTAGGAGGTGAGCATAGCGATAAAAGTTATGATCTTCATGAGATGGAAATCGAGAAAGGCGATGTTGTATACCTTTTTAGCGATGGGTATCCTGATCAATTCGGAGGGCCAGAAAAAAAGAAATTAAAGATCACAGGTCTGTTTGATATTTTAGAAGAAGTGAATGGATTGGAAATTGATGAACAGGAAGACATCATAAACTCCAGAATTATTAAGTGGCAGGCCCAATACCCACAAACAGATGATATACTGTTTATGGCCGTACAAGTGTGACACTTCCGCCCATGACAGCTTAGAATAAAGGGTAGGGGATTGGTGGCAACGGCTTCAGTACTGGATTTATTTTTTTTGAACAGGCGTATTTGCTGTCTTGAATTCTAGGGTCGCCAGAGCACCTATAATTGAAATTTCGAGAACAATATAGGTTCAACCGTAATGTGTTATTTTTTGATGATGGTAAAATGCTGATCCGATTGAGAAGCAGCAATACAGTAGATTCATAAAGGCAATTCCGTTCAATAACCAGCTTGAATTTTCACCGCTTTTCCAATAGCAGCAAAGATCATAAATCGCAAAAAGGCAAGGGAAAGAAGCAAGACAATAAAGAGTTGATTGAGGTATATCCAAAGATATGCTCGAACTCAACCAAGACAACGCCCAACAACAAAGCTGATACTATTGCTCCTGTTCCATTTATCAAAAAGAGTCATCTGGAATTCAGATTAGTATTTTTATTAGCCCACCTTCCCTAAATGCCGGTCCTTAAGGATGTTTTGTATGGGTCTAAAATGTTCGCGCAGTATAGTCCATTTGTCAGGATGCCTATCCATAAGAGCAATTATATTCTCTTTGTGTGCTCGAATGTTGATCGTGATAGCAGCTGCGGAAACAGAAGGTTCACAATACTGAGCAACGTTCTTCCCATTAATGGCTTTATCTTTTAATAGTAATCGTTGAGCAGCCTCTTCATAGCGATCGAGATATTTGACAGACTTAGAGTATTTGTTCTCTGTTCGTTGCCTGACATTGTCTTCAACCGATTTGTTGTACGTATAAAGGATCAGGTGTCCGGCATCAATGATCACTTCTTTATGGTCGTAGCTGAGGTTGTAAGCTGCTGAAGTAGCATTCTTAATTATTCCTTCAAGGCTTTCAAAATCACCAACATATGTCATCAGTTTTTCTGAGGCGCCTTCCGATAATTTGAACTTAACATCGTTCGCTTTTGACATGCTATCCAGGTGGTGCAGACTAAAATTTAAAATACTCTTTGAATAGTTCTTTTTGAGTTTATTCAGATCATGCGCTAATTTATTTCTCTCTTCGGCTTCCTGTTTCTTAGCATTAATGATATTGTTCAGAACGCTTTCGTTCACAGCTTCTTGCTGGAGTAAATAGCCGATCGCCTGAAACATGGTACGTGATATTATGTCTTTGTTCTCGGTTGATAGTAGCTTTATTTCACTGCTCATTTTGAATTGAGCTATTGAAGGGTCCAGATAGAGGTAGAACAGGTCATGATTGCCGTCATATGGGTTGATGAACTTGAGTAGAAGTACTGTATTGTCTATTTCATCCGATAATGCGTATTGCATTTTGTTTCTTTCACCATCCTCAAAAACGAGATCTTCCAGATTGGTCCAAGCAGTCAATGTTTTATTTTTTCTGATTTTCTGAATTGCAACTTTAGTGGTCGGGGGTATAAGTTCATGTAGCTGATCCGAATCGGTCCATCGAACTCGCAAAACACGTCTCTCATTCTCGTTGTAGTAAAATACAGTGGCTCTTGACAATGCGGGAAGCATTTCTTTTGCCATTTCCAAAGCGGAATGGAAACGATGCCGTATGAATGAAAACGAATGCATTGATCTTGTATCTACGTGAATTTAATCAATTTGTTGGAAATTAAGTAATAAATTAAGTAATAAGTTGAATAAACTAAATATACATTAAGTTGATAATTTACTTGCTTAAGTAGAAAGTTAAGGCACAAGATTCGCCTTAATTTCCTTAATTAATGCTCCTTTTATGCGTTTAATTGCTAACAGAAGCAAAAACATTTAAGGCGAAAAAGCATGGAATTAAGAGAAATTGAATTAAGTATTAAGCTCCCCGATATTATTCATGAGCTACAGCTGTTTATTTACGCGCTGAAAGATTTTACCTGGACAAGGTCCGGGCTTAATCAGCTCCTATTAGCGAGAGCAGAAAAACTGTTTGATGTTCCCAAGAGCAGAGAAAGGACTGGCGTAAATATTCGAAAAGACAAAAAGACCGAATTTATGAGAAGTGTACAGAACCAACAATACACAAAGAAGAGATCAATAAGAAATTACATTGTCGGAATTTTTGAACGACCGAAAAGCAAATATAAGTACAGACATATTTCAAGTGCTCCCCTGAAAAGGAGAAAATTTATAGGTAATGTGCTTAGAAAAAAAGAATAGGGTAAAGGCGACAAACTGAACAAGGTTCATTGCTGGTTTTCGGGGCCGACATGGCAATCAGGCCGTAAGGGTACTTTTACCCTCTACGGTTATAAGGGACCCTTCTGCAAGCATTACCGATACTGGATCAGCTTGAGATAGAAAATCAAAATCAGAACCATATACTGCCCCGAAGTCAATATTAATAGAATATTGATTCACATTATACACTTTCCATTTTGGATGTGTAACCTCGTATTCTGTCGATCTGTCTTCGCCAGTTTTGGCGTAACCCCAATAGTGCTCGGTAATGAATTCTTCTTCGCTGTCAGGTGTGATCTCCGTGGAACTGGGTTTGCAGTTAGCTGCTAATTTATTCCATTGACCTTTATGGCGCCATTCATAAATTACGTTTAAACTCCTTTCATCCTCAAACCAGAGGTGCTTCATGGGAAGGGTCTGGTAGTTTTCTTTGTAAATAGTATTTGCAATAAAACTGACCAGGTGCTTAGGCACGATCTCCTTAATGAACACGACTCCTCTTTTCCACTTCCCATCCTCTTTTCGTTTAACGTAGAACCTGAGGTTGACCTCAGGAAAATTAATGTGAAATGGTATTTTGGCACCAAGAACTTTTGTGTTCAAAAACATAAACCCGACAACACTAACGTAGCACGTGTCGTTCCAATAGTCCAGCTCTGTTCCGAAAGGGACATATGGCTTCAAAATTGACGGGTCAACTTCGTAATTTGCTAGTATGAGTTTTCTCCACTCTGCCTTAAGAAACGCCATCCAGGGTTAGTTAGATAGTTATATATTAGATAGTTATATAATGTTACATTAATAATTTACCAATTGTCGAAAAGCAACGGTAAACAACTAAAGATAATTAAATCGAGAAACATACAATATGCTTATCAGAAAGTCTTAACTTTCTTAGCTATTAAAAGTCAAAACAGTTTTATTAACTAAATACTTCATTGCCTTATGAATAAAGGATTGCTTTTTTCCGTTTTTGGAGCTCTATTTGCAAATATTTTATTGGCACAAACCCCTCAGATAACTTCAACAAATCAAATTCCAGCAATAGGTGACACCATTACATATTCCAACGCATTTTCTTTTGGATTTGATCCTGCCGGAAGCGGCGGAGCAGTGAACGTATTATGGGATTATCAAACACTATCCTCAACCAGCTTTATTTCATTCTGGTATGATGATCCGGTTGCTACGCCGGAAGCGGCAAATTTCCCCGGGGCTACTGTGGCGTTAGGAAGTGATCAGGTCGTAAATGGGTATGAATATTTTTCGACAACTGCCAACACCATTTCCAGGCTTGGTTATTCAGACCCTGCAGTCGCTTCCATTTACTATTCTTCCGGATGGGATCGGTATCAATTCCCTATAGACCCGGGCGCATACAATAATCAAACCTATACGGGAGATATGACACCTCTTGGCGCCGGTGAAGACTCTGTTACAATTGATAATGGGAATTATCAGGCTGTGGGGGATGCTTATGGTACACTTAAACTACCTCCGACGGTTTTCGGGGGCCCAGCCGAAGTATTCGAGGATGTTATCCGGGTACATGTGATTGAAACATTTCAGATAAAGGCCTGGCTTTTGGGCACACCGGCAATAATTATCAATGTTTCCGATGATTATTACTTCTATTTCAGTGACCAGGTTCAGGAGCCATTGCTCATTTACGGAGTTACGACAGATGATGCAGGAGGATCACCACAAACGGTTTTAAGGTATCAGGCAATTCCGGGGACAGGAAGCACAACGTCTCTGTTGGAAGAGGGAACAGCCACATTGGAAGTTTTTCCCAACCCGGCGTCTGATCGGATCTTAGTAGAATCATCTAATATTGAATGCCCTTCGACACTGATGATCTCAAATTTGTTGGGTGAAATAGTGTATGAAGAATATGTGACCACTGGATTCAACAGGAAGGAGATCAATATTGCCGACTTATCACAAGGGATCTATAACGTAACAATTACTAATGCAAGCACCACCGTTTCAAGGAAGATCGTTGTCAGGTAGTAGTGCCATGTTCTGTTGGGTAAAATGTGAATTTGTTTTTCATCGTGCTAAATTGTCTGGTAAGGAGAGATACTGACTTCTAGCCTTGGGAGTCTTGGAAAGATAAATGTTGTACCTTTTGTTACCGTATTACGATGCTGCGGGCAACTTATTTATTTCTGCCATCGTCGTAATTGAAGAGTTTAGTGCACCACTTGTTAATAGAGCCTAATGAACACACACCCAGTTACAGGATTACTACTACATCTGCTTTGCTCCATATTCCTTTCGGGCGGATTGGTGTCGAATGCGTTTGGTCAGCTGGACACCATTCATTGGCTTTCCCCAATGCACTCCAGAGATAATGCCCAAATAGAAGATCATTACCTGTACTTATCAACTCCTTCCACGACACCTTTTACAGTTACCATCAAAGACGGAGCGGGAAACCTGTTGGCAGCACCCTCCATTTCCAATACTTCGCCTAATGTATATAGCTTGGGTACAGGTCAGTTGCCGGCAACAAAAATGATGGTTCCAATTGATAGTCTTAATACTGTATTGTCAGCTAGTGGTCTGATCGTTCACGGCCCACAGGAGTTTTATGCTAATTTCAGGGCAAGAAGTTTAGTACAAGGCGCATCTCTAACGGCAAAAGGCAGAGTTGGTATGGGTGTGAATTTCAGGGTTGGGTCAATGCCTCAACAAGCAGACTATGTATTTCGCAATTTTGTTACAAGCTTCATTGCCAGTGAGGATAATACGGTTGTAACCGTTTCTGAATATGATACGGCATGTGTTTTTGATGGACTTGTCCCGGACATGTCGAATACTGTTACCATAAATTTAGACGCGGGAGAGTGTTATGTGATGTCAGGATATACGACAACCAATGCGAACTGGTCAGGATTTATCGGCGCTCTTGTTGAGTCTACTGCTCCAATCGCGGTGAGCACGGGAAATATGTGTGGAAATATCGGACCGGCTACTAGTCTTCAGGATCACGGGATCGATCAGATCGTGCCGGTAGCAGAGATAGGAATGGAATACATCCTGATAGAGGGGGATGGCACCAGCCTGATGGAAATGCCTTTGGTTGTCGCTCATTACGACAGTACGGAGGTCTATGTAAATGGAGGACTGTCAGCTATCGATACACTTGACGCCGGAGAATGGTTGCTGGTCAGCAATAGTAATTTTATTGGGACACTGCATAGAAACATGTATATACGCACCTCCCAGCCTTGTTACATGTATCAACCTGTCGGAGGTGATGCCAATGAAGCCACGCCCGGGCTTAATTTTATCCCGCCCTTTTCCTGTGCAATGCCTGAAGAGGTAGACCTGATACCGGCCATTGATAGTATTGGAGCCATCTTGTATTCAGGTGCGATAATTGCCTTTACCGAAACCGATTCAGCTTTGTATGTCAATGGACTATTGCAGACAGGTTCTGAGCCTGTTACTGGGCTGCCGGATTGGGAGACGTATAAAATAACCGGATTTTCAGGTTCGGTTAAAGTAACTTCTTCCGGAGCATTGGCTGTTGGAATGTTCGGTTTCTCCGGACAAGCGGGATACGCCGGTTATTTTTCAGGATTTGGAGCCGCTCCCAGCAGCTCTGTTAGTGTGACCAATCTCAACGCGGGCAATGTAGTGATCTGTGAAACGGACTCCATGCTTTTCGAATCAGAGACCCAAGGTGAAGTTCTCAGTTATTTTTGGGATCTAGGCGATGGAACGACCAGCTCGGATACTGCGATCATTCACATTTACGATACTATCGGCACTTATGACTATTATCTCATTGTTGAGTTCGAGTGCATTACTGACACCATTTTCGGTTCGGTGACAATTGAGCCTTTGCCCGTTTTTGAACTGGAGGACGTCGAGCTTTGTGTTGCCGAAGAGGTAATAGCGGGGGTTGATTACGAACCCGGATTCAACTACAATTGGTCCACAGGAGATACAACATCTACAATTACGATCAATGTATCGACCATGGCTACGTTAACTGTTGACAACGGGGTATGCTTCACTACTGATTCAATTACTGTTACGATCCCGGGAATATTTCGGCTTCCTAATGTGTTCACGCCTAATGGCGACGGGAACAACGATGTTTTTGAGCTTGCCTGGCTTAATCAATGCGAAACCTTTAGTCTGAATGTATATGACCGATGGGGAATACTTGTTTTTGAAACAGGCACACCGCATACTGAATTCTGGAATGGAAGGATCGATGCCAATGGTGCTCCGGCAACTGCAGGCCCCTATTTCTTCATCCTCTTGAGTGAAAATGAAGAATACAAAGGGGTGGTCACCTTGTTCAGATGATCACCATGTTGTTCATAACATATGTCGCCATAAGACGAGTCAGTATCCGAAGATCTCTTCTAGAGTCAGCTCTTGAACAGTGCCAAGTGATTCCAGTGTTTCCATTGAGATCTGTTCGCGGTCACCGATGATCAGAAAGGTGTAGTCGAGCCCTTTTATATTCTCAACGTAGAACTTTTTCATGTCACTGAACTCCAATTCCTTCAGTTCATTGTAAATTCGCTCATCGCGGCCTTCATCATAGTTCATCTTATCGGCAAATAACTTACGCCAGTAAAAGCTTGACCGTTTTGTGCGAGTCGACTCAATTTTCTTTAGTGCAGATTGTTTTGACTGCTCGAATTGGTCTTCGGCTTCGGGCATGTTGTTCATGAGCTCGATCATTGCCGCAACTGCGTCGGGAAACTTGTTGGATTGTGATCCGACATACGCATTTACATAGTGGTTGTTCTTCAGGTCGTTAGGAGAGGAGTAGTAGGCATAAGCAGAGTAGGCCAGGGCCTTGCTTTCCCGAATTTCCTGAAATACGATAGAAGATAAGCCGGACCCAAAATACTCATTGAAAAGCTTGCTGATCGCTTCTTTCTCTGGGTTGTATTCGCCTACATTTGACTTCATCAACATTTCAACCTGCACCATGTCGTAGTGCGCAAAATATACTTTGTTGCCTTCAGTAGGCAGCTCAGGGTAAATTCGTTTTTCCGGATAATCTTTCCGCTCTAACGGCACTTTGTGATGCGCATCCAAAAGACTTGTTACTTCGTTCATGTCCTTTTGCCCGTAGTAGTAAATGCTGTGTTTATAAGAGCTGATACTTTTGATCTTGCCCGTTAAAAGACTGATGTCGACCCCTTGGAGCCCTTCCTCGGATACAACGTCATTGTATGGGTTCAGTGCGCCGAATCGAGCATAATTCTCAAGGCCGGAACGATGGATCCTCCATTTACTTAGTTTGGCATTTTTCCTTGACTTCAATTTGCCCTCAATGTATAGGTCGTACGAATTCTGATCGGCTTTTACATTGGTAAGGAAGTGTTCAAAAAGTTTTATCCCCTCTTCTAATGATTCTTCCAGGCCTGATAAGGTTACGTATATTCTTTCGCCGGAGGCGTATACTCCGAAAGACATTCCGAGTTTGTAGAATTCCTGTTCCAATTCGGTAGCAGAATATTGGTCTGTGCCAAGATATTTGAGATAGGAAATGGCATTGGCCATTTCTCTATCGTTAAGCGATCCCATTTCCAATACGTAGCTAAGTTGGAACGTCGGATGAAGTAGATTCTCTACATAATTTAATTCAATACCGCTTTTTAGCGGGAGAGTTTGGATCTCCTCGTCGTATTTAATGAATTGCGGTGTTAAACGGCCAGATTCCATCGCGTTGAATTCGGTCATGAAGGTAGATTCCATGGCGCGGTTCAGGTCGATCTGTGTGATCTCAGGTTTATCCACTTTGTAGGGGTCTGGATCTCCGGTGTATTTGTTGACCACAATGTAATTGTCATTTTTGATGTATTCATTAGCAAAATCAACAATGTCCTGCTTGGTCAGCTTCGACAATTCACTGATGTTATCGACTACCTTCTGCCAATCCTGGTCCATTATGAATGCATTGGATATGTAATACGACCTGGCACCATTGTATTCGTTGTTCCTATATTGTTGAAGTTTATAATCTTTGATCACCGCCGGCAGAAGCCAATCTTCGAACGCACCATCTTTGACCTTTTGTACCTCAGCTAATAATAACCCCTTGACCTCATCTAAGGTTTGTCCTTCTCTTGGATTGCCTCTGAGCTCAAAAGACGAGTAGTCTTTATCAACACTGGAAAAGGCCCACCCGCTTAATATTTTTTGATCCTTGAGTAAGTTTAGATCGATCAGGCCTGAGCTTCCGTTCCATAAGACATTGGCCATCATTTCAGCAGCTAACAGGTCTTTGCTGTCGACTCCGGGAAGTCGATAGCCAATCGTTACCCATTCTGCATCTCTGCCATATATGTCATAGATCTCGACTGAATCGATGGGGTCTTCAACAGCGGGGACAAATTCCGGGACATCCTTGCTTTCAAAATCACCGAAGTATTTGGTTATCAGATCGATGGTGTTATCGGGATCCAGGTCTCCGGCCAACACGATGGCCATATTGTTGGGTACGTAATAGGTGTCGAAGAACTCATGTATCTTTTCCATTGAAGGATTCTTTAGATGCTCGCCGGTCCCAATGGTAGACTGTGTGCCGTAGGTGTGCTTTTTGAACAAGGCTTTCATCATGGCTCTTGAAGCTATCCTGTAATCGCTGTCTTGGCCCATGTTGAATTCCTCGTAAACCGCTTCCAGCTCGGTATGAAAAAGACGAAGTACCAGCTCACTGAATCTTTCTGATTCGATCAATAGCCAGCGCTCCAGCTCGTTAGTGGGTATGTCATTGGTATAAACCGTGCGTTCCAACGAAGTGTATGCATTGGTGCCTTTAGCACCCAGAGCAGAGATCATTTTGTCGTACTCATTCGGAATACAATATTTGGCAGCCTCAACGCTCAGGCTGTCAATGAGCGAGTATAGGCTAATACGTTCATCCTCGTCCGTGATCGTACGACGTTTTTCATAGGTGTCCGAGATCTGCTGAAGCAGTTCTTTCTCAGTTTCCCAATCTTTGGACGCGATCTTAGAGGTGCCTTTGAAAAGCATGTGCTCAAGATAATGTGCCAGGCCCGTTGCGTCGGAAGGATCATTTTTGCTCCCCGCATTAACAACTATGTTGCTGGTAATTCTAGGCTCATCCGGATTGATGGACATGTAAACCTTCAAGCCATTGTCTAAGGTGTATTCCAAAACTCCAAATGGGTCATTGTTGAATTGACGATAGGAGTACTTGTAGTCTTGCGCGTCGGGTTTTTCAACAGTTGGTCCAGAAGTACAAGAAGCTAGAAGAATAGTAATGGCCGCGAGGAGAGAGAAAGTATTTTTCATTATTCAATTTTGATTTTGAAAGCTCAATATAAGCCAAATTATTGCTAACAGTATAGCTTGTTATAGAACCTTGTTGTTGAAAGCCGAACATTGGTCAGTGATATTTGTAGCTAGCTAACGAAATGGTGTTGTATGGACATTTTTTTGTCGGCTTTAATGCTACTGTGTGGTTCCTGTCTGGATGAAGATTTCTTTTGGCCACGAAGTACTCTATTACAGTATTATTTGCTATAAACCCGAGTGAGATCATATTTGGCATATATGCCAAATTAGTAACGGAAAAACAAAATATTATTCTGAGCAGAAGCCGGTTTTCGTAGAATTTAGAAATTATATGGGCTTATGGTAGTTTATACAATAATAATTTGTACATTGGTCGAAGCCATTACCACTTTCGTCTATGAAAACGCTTATTTCACCTATTTTCGCAGTTATAAGAAATACCTCAGATCGTGTAGGTATTCACTTCAGCCAGCTAAAAGATCATAAAGATAACAGGGGTTATAACACATGGGTGATGTTCGCATTACTCTGGTCAGATTGGACCCGAAGGCGACCAGGGGCTGTTTTGATCAGTAACAATCATTTGACATATACTAACAGGTCAGGATTTACTTACGGCTTTCCTTAGGGGACCCTCCCCGGACGCACTACTTTAATCTAAGAATTACCATTAAAACAATAACTAACAAACACTAATTAAGATGAAACGAATATTACTACTTTTCACATCATGTGTGATGGTTACTTCGGTAACTGTAGCTCAGGA
>Ga0206681_10000632_pt1 | contig 18310 bp, 16 predicted proteins | sample M150012015metaG_FD_161048 | JGI IMG/M metagenome (GOLD analysis project Ga0206681, IMG submission 161048) | Ammonia-oxidizing marine archaeal communities from Monterey Bay, California, United States - M1 500m 12015 | ecosystem: Environmental > Aquatic > Marine > Intertidal zone | place: USA...
TCTAGTTTTTACAATTTCTAAAGTTTGTGGGTAACACAACTCTGAAATGAAGAACTTTACAACATTTGCTTTTTTCTGAGCTCTACTCCTACTACTCAACAACATTCCCATTGCCTCAGCAGCAGCAGTTCCTTCATCTAGAAGTGATGCATTTGCAATCTCCATCCCAGTTAAATCAGTAACCATAGTTTGAAAATTTAATAAGGCCTCTAATCTTCCTTGTGCAATTTCTGCTTGATAAGGGGTATAAGCCGTATACCAACCTGGATTTTCCAAAATATTTCTTTGAATCACTCCAGGAAGTATCGTATTAAAATATCCCATTCCAATATATGAACGATAATTTTTATTCTTCTTAGCTACTGCTTGCATATGCTCAACAAACCTACTTTCAGATAACGCTTCAGGTAAATTCATTTCTCTTCCTAAATGAATTTTTTCTGGGATTGTCTCATCAATTAATTGATTTAAAGATGAAGCATTTACTACTTTTAACATCTCAGTAATATCATTTGCTCTTGGGCCGATATGTCTGTCAGAAAACTTATATGTACTCATTTTGATTTATTTAGGTTGCAAAAATACACTTTGTAGTAGATTAAAAAACAAAAATATAACTAGTTTTTAAGGGGTTGAAAACTTATATTTTGCATAAATCTTATATTTAATACAGTATTCTCCTATATAAGAGTAATTTTGCAAAAAATTTTAAGCATGACATTTTCTGAAATAGGACTGAACAAAAACTTACAAAAAGCTATTGCTGATTTAGGTTTTGAGACACCAACACCAATACAACAAGAATCAATTCCATATTTATTGGAAAATGAAACTGACCTTATAGCATTAGCTCAAACTGGTACAGGTAAAACTGCTGCATTCGGACTTCCAGTTCTTCATAAAGTTGAAGTTGATAGAAAATTACCTCAAGCAATTATCTTAGCCCCAACAAGAGAGCTTTGCCTTCAAATTGCAAAAGACATGGATACTTTTGCTAAATATATTAAAGGATTAAAAATCACCCCTGTATACGGTGGCGCGAGCATTGTTCCTCAGATGAGATCATTAAAATCAGGAACGCAAGTTGTTGTTGGTACTCCTGGTAGAGTTATTGATTTAATCAACAGAAAGGCTCTTAGACTACAGGATATTGAATTTGTTGTTTTAGATGAAGCTGATGAAATGTTAAACATGGGGTTCAAAGATGATTTAGACACAATTTTAGCTGAAACACCAGAAGAAAAACAAACACTATTATTCTCAGCAACTATGCCTAAAGAGGTAATGAGACTTAGTAAAAACTACATGCACAGCCCAAAAACAATTGAGGTTGCAAGTAGAAATGAAGGAGCAAAAAACATTGAGCACCATTACTATATGGTTCAAGCAAGAGATAGATATAAAGCATTAAGAAGAATTTGTGATGTAAACCCTGAAATCTATGGAATTGTATTTTGCCGTACAAGAAGAGAAACAGCTGACATTGCAGATAAATTAATGCAAGATGGATATAATGCTGATGCAATTCATGGAGAATTATCTCAAGCACAAAGAGATAATGTAATGGGGAAATTCAGAAAGAAGAAAATTCAATTACTAGTAGCTACTGATGTTGCTGCAAGAGGAATTGATATCAATGAATTAACACATGTTATCAACTACAACTTACCTGACGATAATGAAGTTTATGTTCATAGATCTGGAAGAACTGGAAGAGCAGGAAACAAAGGTATTTCTATTATTATTGCACACAGCAGGGAGGGTAGAAAGTTAAAATCAATCGAGAGAATGATTAAGCGTGACTTGATTCTTAAAAAATTACCGAATGGTGATGAAATTTGTCAAATTCAATTAATGAAGTTAATTGACAAAGTAGTGGCTACAGACGTAAATCATCAAATTGATAAATACTTACCGTCAATTGAAGAGAAATTAGAACACCTTGACAAAGAAGGAATTATCAAACATTTTGTTTCTACAGAATTTAATAGATTCTTAGCATTTTACAAGAATGCACAAGATTTAAATGTTACTGGAAATAGCAGAAACGACAAGAATGATAGAAATGATAGAGGAAGAAATGACAGGAATGATAGAGGGAATAGAAAGAGAGGAGAAAGAACTGGGCATGCTGAAGCTGGACATACAAGATTTTTTATCAATTTAGGACAAGAAAAAGATTTACAAGCTCATAATTTAATTGGATTAATTAATGAGTACACTCGTAACAGAAATATTCCTATCGGTAAGATTGATATTATGGGGAAATTCTCATTCTTTGAGGTTCCAACTGATTTTGAAACTGATATTATGAGTGGCTTAATAGATGCAAATTGGAATGGGAATAGAGTAAATGTAGAAGTTTCTCAAGCTCCTGGAACAAAATCAAGTAGAGGAGGTGAGAGAAGAAGACCAAGAAGTGGTGGCTCATATTCAGGAGGAGGAGGAGGAGATAGAAAAAGAAGGAGTGGTGGAAGAGACGGAAAAAAATCTGATTCTAGAGGATCATCATCAAGAAGAGATAGCGGAAGTTCATCAAGAAGAAGTTCTGGTGGAGAAAGCAGTGGAGGAGGGTCTTCCTTTAAAGGAAAATTTAATGCTGCTGCAAAAAGGAAAAGAAGAGACTAACTTTTCTTCTTTCCTGCTACAAAATCTTTAAGGTAAAAAGGCTCAAAATAAGCAACATCTTCAAAATCATTATTGGAATATTTTTGAAATGCTAAAGTCCGAATGTCTTTTGCTGAAGGATAGCATTCAATAAAATTTGCATTTTCATTACTAATGATATCTGCACATTTTAATGCCCCATCACCAAAAAATAGGACTTCATTTTTTAAATATTCTGCATAAGTATTTACATCTACTACATCTGCATTTACCTCTCTAATTTCATTATTTTCTGAATCATACATTCCAGCAAAAACCTCCATCCTTCTAGCATCTATCATTGGGCAATACAAGGGAAAATCATAATTTTTAGAAATACCTAAAGCCATAGCTTTTAAAGTAGAAATAGCAATTAAAGGAATGCCTAAAGAATAACACAAACCTTTAGCAGTAGATGTTCCTATTCTTAAACCAGTATATGACCCTGGCCCCACGCTTAAAGCAATAGCATTAAGATTGTTAATGGAGATTTTTATTTCACTTAAAACTTCCTCAATAAATATTGTGAGTTGTTCGGCATGTGAATATCCTTCCGATACTAGTTCTTTTAGTGCAAGTTGTTTTGCGTCATCAAAAAGTGCAACTGAGCAATTTTTTGTAGTTGTTTCAATTGCTAATATATAAGCCATTAAAAATCGTAATAATGATTAGATAAATCGGTAACTAATCCAAAATTGATAAAATTAGTTTGCATTTCTGCTTCCTCATTTACTTCATCTCTAATTGTAATTCCAATGTTAATTTTAAGATTAGTTTTTGGATTAACAACATAACTAATATTCAATGAGCTATAACTAATTTCAGTTAAATTTCCTTGATACATATCTATTCCAAAATCAGAGGGTCTACCACTTCCCATTCCAACTAATCCTTCTTCAGAAGCATAATTTCCTGTTGACATAAATAAATCATTTCCGTATGAAGTAGGATCATCTTTTATTTTACCTCCATATTTTGAAAAAATCAGTTTTGCATTAATAGCAAATCTTTTCCACTTATAATTTGCTAAAAATAACATTTCAGAAAAATTAGCTCCCAAAGGATGTGCTAATGGTTGATTATAATGCGCATAATTTTGTTCAGGATTATGATGCGCATAAGTATATGGTCTCACTAAATTGTATTCAGTCTGTAAAGTTAAACTCTCAATTTTAAAAGCATCAAACATTTTAAACCCTAACTGATATCCATATTTATTCGCCCAGAATCCATTATCCTGGCGTAAATCTGTTAAACTAAATTCATCCAAGATAATTTGCCCGTATAGGTAAGATGAGAAAGGTAACTTGTATTTTGAGTTAATACCAACCAATACATTGTCAGGGGAATTTACTGAAAATTCAATTGGTCTTAGCATAGCAATAGGATTCAGATAATTTACATCAAAACCACTACTTCCTGGTGCATGATTCATACGCCAAACAACAGCTTCATACAGACTTAAACTGAATCTCTTTGTAGCATTCAAACTTAAATAATGAGATGACATGTACTTTTTTGGATAACCCATCTGATCCTTATTATTAACTCCATGAGTTGTAAAATAATTGATATCCATAAACTCAGTATATAAATTAGTATATTGTACCTTGCCAAAGGTTGTTTGTATTCTTAAATAAGGGTAATTAAAAGTATTATCCGATAACAAAAGTGAACGATAACCATCACCAATAAAATGTTTTCCATGTCCAAACTGAACAGCAAACATTTTATTCGCCCTATAACTCACATATCCAGAAGACATAGCATAATCAAAACCTGTTTCTTTAAAATCACGAGCATACCCTTGCCCGGGCACTACTTTATTTTTCATTACAAAAGCATCAACATAATTTGGAAATACAGCCTGATTCTCGGAAAATGAAGTGTAGAATGAAATTGTTTTCCCTAAATCACCTTGAACAACAATTCCTCTTGTATTCACAAAAGTCCCAAGCCCTTCAATTGATTCTTTACCTATAGAAAAATTAATAATTGGAGATGCTGAAACTTTATAATCATCACCATTCATAATTATTAAATGCTCAGAAAACATTTTTCTTAAAAGCCAATTCTGATAATTATCTGAAAAATTATTTTCCAATATTGAGTCAGTATTAAAGTTTAAATCTGACTTAATAAGAGGTTTGAAAGAAGTCTGATAATTAGCATCATTACTATAAATTAAATGATTAAAATTAGTTGAATAATCATTTCCTAAAAAAAGATTCGTATGCTGTGCATTAGCTAAATTAAAAGCTAAAAAAAATAAACTAAAAATTAATCTTTTCATTTTCTTTTTCTCAGAATATAGAATGGAATAAGAAGAAGAAAGTAGCTGACAAGAGCCAAAATAGCAATACTTAAATTCACATTGAGTTCTAATAGAAAGTATGACCCAAATATTAGAAGAACACTTACAAAATACAAAATCAAAGCAGTTCTTTTATGTCCTAATCCTAAATCCAATAACGCATGATGAATATGATCCCTTCCTGGGCTCAATGGCCCTACTCCTTTTGATGCTCTTACAATAAAAACTCTTAATGAATCAAACAATGGAATTGCTAAAAAAACTATAGCCATTAGTGGGCCTTTATTAGGAAATTTGATAGTTTCCGTAACTAACCCATGCTTAATAAGATTAATTGCTAATATCGAAAGTATCATTCCAACTACTAATGAACCTGTATCTCCCATAAATATTTTGGCAGGATGAAAATTATATTTCAGAAAACCTAACAAGGCTCCCATTAAAGTAAATGCTATAATAGCCATATCTATTTGCCCTGGTATATCTGACATAAGTAAAGCAATGATTCCAAATGCAAAAGAAGAAATCACGCCAATCCCTGCTGCTAATCCGTCCACACCATCAATTAAATTAAAACCATTTGTAATTACAATAACTACAAAAATTGTAAACAAAGTACTTATCCATTCTGGCAATTGATTTGTCAACCCTAATACCCCATGCATATTATCTATTTTTAACTCTGCTAAATAAATAACTATCAATACAGCTATAACCTGTCCAATTAACTTTTTTAAAGGTGATAAATTAAGTAAATCATCAATTACTCCAACAAAGAAAACAATAAGAAAACTAGCTAATAAGAATTGAATATTTCCTAACTCTGCCCAAAATAATAAAGAGAAAATAATACCTGAGAAAATTGCAATCCCTCCAAAAATAGGAGTACTTCCCTCATGTGCTGCTCTTTGCCCCGCAACATCAGTTAACCTAAATTGCTGAGCAAAAAAGATAACTTTAGGGATTGCAACATAAGTAATCAAAAATGATGTTACTAATGCAAAAAAAATATTATAATCTGGGGTGAGCACTTTTCTTGTTTTGCCTGTAAAACTAAGAATTTTATTCAATAACAGACATTAATTCAGCTGTCCATTTAGCAAGAGTGTATTCATTATCTACTTTTACTGTATTTAAATTCATGCGATTTCCAGCCTCAATATCAGAATCTGAATCCCCAATTAAATAAGAATTCTGACTATCTATCTCAGGAAAATCAGCAATTGCCTGATTAATCATTCCCGGATTTGGCTTTCTGCAATTGCAATTTTCAGTATCTAAATGTGGACAAAAATATATTTTGTCAATTTTTCCATTTAATTTTCCAATTTCGGAAGTCATAAAGCTATGCAATAAATTCAAATCATCTTCTGTCATTATACCCTTACCTATTCCCTGTTGATTTGTGACAATTAAAATCCTTTTAAATAGTTTCGAAAGTTTTGAGATAGCAACTAATGCTCCTTGCATAAATTCAAATTCATTAGAATTACGAACATATCTTGCTTCTAGTTTTACATTTATAACACCATCTCTATCCAAAAAAAGGGTGTCTAAACTATGCATTAGGAAACATTTCTTCTTCTATAAGCTGACAAATAATATGCCCAACTAAAATATGAACTTCTTGAATTCTAGGCGTGTCATCAGAAGGAACTTGTATCATTATATCGCAAATCTCTTTCATTTCCCCTCCTTTACTTCCTGTAAAACCAACTGTTACCATTCCAATTTCTTTAGCATTCAGCATAGCTTTAACTACATTTGGAGAATTCCCAGAAGTAGAAATTCCAACTAAAACATCTCCTTTTCTTCCAGATGCTTCAATCATTCTCGCATAAGTTTCCTCATAACCATAATCATTAGCAACAGCAGTCATGTATGACGAGTTTACATGCAAGGCTTCTGCATATAAAGGAGGTCTGTCCTTATAAAACCTGCCACTAAGTTCAGACGCAATGTGCTGAGCATCAGAAGCACTCCCACCATTCCCACAGAAAAGTATCTTTTTATCATTCTTAAAAGCCTCAATACTATTAGTTACAATTCTTTCAATATTAATTTGAAGATTAGAATCATTCAAAACTCTAGTGTGATTTTCTACAGAACTTTTAATACTGCTTTTAATTCTACTTTTCATATTTATGATTTTGGTAAAAATACAAAATTAAAGAGTTTCATAAGCTGACTTTGTAAGTCTGCCTATTTCATCCCATCCATATTTTGTATTTATTAATTCTGTTCCTTTCTTTCTAACTATTTCTAAATTCTTTTTATCAGCCAAAATCTGAATTAATTTATCAGATAAATCTTTTGAATTTTCTGTCTCAAATAAAAACCCATTTTCATTATCAGAAATCACTTCCATTAAAGGAGGTAAATTAGATACAATAGCTGGCCTTTCATAACTAAGAGTCATCATTAAAACTCCACTTTGATAAATCTTTTTATAAGGCAACACAACTAAATCTGATGCACAATAATAATGCTCAACATCCTCATGGGGTATAAACTTAGTATGAAGAATAATATGTTTAGAGAGATTATTTCTATCTATTATCCTTTGATATTCAGCAAAGTCATTCTCCCAAGGCTTTCCAGCAATAAGTAATACAATATCAGAATTTGTATCTACAACTTTTTTAAATGCTTCTAAAAGTATTTCAAGGCCTTTTACTTTTTTAATCATACCAAAAAAAAGCAATATTGTCTTATCCTTTGGTAAATTTAATTTTTCTTTTGAATTATTTTTATCATTCTGAATAGAAATAAATGGAGTGTAATTTCCATGCGGAATAATGTAAATGTTGCTAGATGATATAGAAGTTACTTTAATGATCTCATTTTTACTAAATGCATTATGAGTCAACACTATATCAGTTAAATTATAAATAAACTTTGAAATAATTGTTGATTCGTTTTCATCAGCAAATGAAGTAACGTCATGAACTGTAAGTACAACTTTGCCAAAAAGAAGCTTAACTAAAAAAAGATTAAACAATATCAAAATATTTGTATAAAAAATATGGAAATGGAAAACTGAGATACCTTGCAGCCTTGCGTGAAGTACAGACTTTAAAGTTCCAACTACCCACCTTAAACCACTTATCCATTTATACTTAGAGGAAAACAAGTTATTATAAAAGGAATAGAAATTAACTCCTTTTATATGAGGATTTTCAGTCTCATTATTAGCATACAAACTAAGCTGAATTCCAGCATTAGACAATCCGATACACTGTCCAAAAGTATAAAAATGGAAAGAACCTCCATGAGCTCCAAGAGTATCAATAATCGCTACTTTTCTTTTCATTATTTCATTAAAATACCTTCAAAATAAGATTTATTAATTAACCACCAAGTAGAGAGATTTTTCCTGATTTGAGAATTAATCACAAATTTAATATTGTTTTTAAAAAACAACCAAAAAATAAAGAAAAATGAAAAAACACCTCCTATTTGTTTTAAAAAATACACATGGTTTCTTGTATTCTGTTTTATAAAGAAATCACCTCTATAGGTTCTTTCTTTTTGCTTGTCAAATGATTTTGTTAAACTTCCAACTTTATGATAAAATTCTACATCAGGATAATAAAACATTTTATGTCGACTATTCTTCCAAACTCTGTAAGAGAAATCTGTATCATCAAAATAGACAAAATACTTTTCATTCATTAGGCCAACATCTTTAAATACTTCTTTTTTGGCTAATAAACAGCAAGTTGGAGCATACTCTACCTCAACAGTTTCATCATATTTTCCCTTATCCAATTCACCCATTCCTCTATGTAAAGGCAAATACCCTTTACTTTTATCAAACCAGCTCCCAGCATACCAAATATGATTAGGATTATCAAAATACATCATTTTAGGACTTACCAAACTACAACATTTATCTTCTTGTACTTTTAAAAGTTTTTCAATTAAAGTTGTCTCAAATTCTACATCATTATTAATAATTAGAATTTGATTACATCCATCATCAATAGCCTTTTTAATTCCTTGATTATTTGCTTTTGCAACACCAAAATTTGTTTCATTTTTCGAAACAACTAATCTAGAATCTTTATCATTTCTTAAGATATCTAAAGTTGTATCAGTTGATAAATTATCAACTACATAAAGCGTTAAATTTTCATGTGTTTGATTCCACACACTATCCAAAAATGGTTGTAAAACATCAGCAGAATTATATGTAATAGTTACTAATCCTACTTTATCCATTTTGTATAATCTTTATTCAACAACTCACTCAGCTCATTCACATCTTTCTCAAAATACTTTTTCAAAAAATGTCTTGTTTCAACTTGCATTATTGGTTTCTTATCACTTTTAAATAAAAAATTACGAGTACTTTTAATCATTTCTTTCGGAAAAATTGAAGTTAACATATTCCGCAAAGGAACAAAAGAATAAATATATCTGATAATTCTATTTTTAGGCATTGAATATGTATTATGCTTCTTATTTAAGTTTGGCTGAAAATCATCATTAACCCCTAAAAACAAATAAGTCTTATTTACAACCCCCGCTACATCTTTTTTAAAATCTTCATAATCAATCAACAAAATATTCTCACGATTAAACACATTCAAATACCTTTTTAACTGATTAGCATACTCCCCTACTTGAATGTATTGTTGGTAAAATAAATTTGCATATTTATGATTAGATTTTTTCTTTACAATATCCTCAAAACTTTCGGAAACTAAACCTAATCTATAATCCATTAAATAATGTGAAAATGCTCTGTCTATTGGATTTCTAAGCATTATAATAATTTTAGAATCAGGATTATATTTCTTAATCTTATTAGGCACATCATCATAAAAGAAATAAGAAACACTCCCTTCTCCTCTTAATTTAGCTTGAGGGTTTACAAATAGGTTATTGTACTTATCTAAAGTATCAATTCTATTTTTGCCATAATACATTCCTTGTTCCTGCAAAGCATCATCAGAAAAATAATCAGGCTCTTTTTGAGAGCTCATCTCAACTTCAAGATGCTCATTAAGATAATGGTACAGAGATGTTGTTCCTGCTTTTGGAGCTCCAACTATAAAAAAATCTACTTTCATTTAAAAAAACCTTTTTTTAATAACCTCAACCACATTCCCGAGTCTATGATAATTCAAAACAAAAGCTAAGCCTAATTTGAATGGGAAGGAGATGAAATGCAAAACTACCATAATTGGAGGAAAAGTGAAAGTTTCCTTCTCGTATCCAAATTCATCCATCATATTAGAAGAAAAATTTTGAGACAAATAAATTTCAGAGCTTGTCAACCCGCCCTTCTTCCATTTACTAATTTTGGATCTATCAATAACTAATTCAGATTTTGAATCATTCTCTGTTGAAGAACCAATAACCGGAACTTTCAACATATTTTCTTGAAAATCAATTTCTAAAAATTTACAAATCTCATGCACTTGAATTCTTGAATCAACTAACAAATCTTCAAACTTTACAATTTTCACTCTAGAATTACTTCTAAATTTAGAGGTCTGATATAATGAAGAATTCCAAACCTTAGCCGTTAATATTGGATGATAATTAACAAATGAACGAATAGCTTCTATCATAGGTATTGATTTAGCCCCAAGGAATCTTCTTTTCCATTTGTTCTTTTGCGAAAGTAAAACATCTCTTTGGTCTCTTACTAAATTTATAACTTTTGCATCAGGAAAGAAATCCAAAATTTCCTCTAAATAATATAGGTTTTTAGGTGTTTGTTCACAAGAAATTGAATTGCCATTTTCTTTTGATATTGTTGCTAAAAATAATTCATAAATCTTTAAAGGAGAAGAAATATCTTCTGCTAAAATTTTCTCTGATTTTCCTTTAAATTCTATAAAATTATTTTGATTAAATATCCCTCTCTCTTGTATGCAAAATAATCTAGAGAGTAAATGTACTTGTTCTGCTCTGTTTAATTTTTTGTCGCTATTATTTGTCCAAATAGTCCCAAAAAAATGCAACTCTTTAAAAGTAAAAACATCAGAATGATTACCTAAAATACGTCCCATCATAGTAGTGCCACTTCTACTACTACCTACAATAAATATTTGTTTTGCTTTACTCATTAATCTATAATAAACTCTAATTGCAACTGCCCCTTAACATCAGCTTTATCAAATAAATTGGGGCTCTCATACTTTATTGATGCAACTGAACCTTTTTCAGAAAAATCATCACAAATAATAACTTTAAATTTCCAATCAATCTTATAGTTTAAAATTTGATTATTCACTATATCAAAACATTGATACTCAAATAGCTCTTTATTCTTTATCCTCTCTATTCTTACAACATTATTTTCAAATATTTTCCCTAACATTAAAAAAGGATAATACGTACTCTGAATATGGATTTTATCTTTTTCATTTCTAAAAATTGAGCCAGTAAAATCTCTACCACCCAAATTATGGTAAGTAGTCAACTCAATTGCTGCTAATTCAGGATTACTTAACACCTCCAACACATATTGCGAAACAAATAGGGATTGAAACAATGTATTAGCTGTTGTTTTTGACATCTGCAAATTCCATTCTGTGACCCAAATTGGTTTATCAAAAATATTTACATATTCCTGCACTTCTTTTGGGTAATCATCTTCTAGATACTTTAATGCTCTATCTTTATATAACTCAAAAGCCTTCTGTTTCCCTCCTTCATTTTCTTCTGAAATCATTTGACCATACTCATCATCCCCTTTAATAACCTTTGCATAGGAATGAATAACAATAGCATCATAGAAATCTTCAGCTGCTAATTTACTATTCCAAACATTATGTCTATGTCCAATCCTTTTTCCTAATGGTGCTGCAACAATAGCTGTTTTTATATCTGGGTATTGCAATTTCACTTTAGCTGAAACTGCTTTAGCTGAGTATAAATAATCATCAATTGTATATCCATTTTTATAATAACTTCTGTTTGAGAGCTCTGTACCTAACTCAACACCAATTACATCAATATCGTTTTCATGTAATTTTTCTATCATTTTCAATATATCATCATTATTAACAAACATATTAGCTACTAAAATAGATTTTGCATTTGTAGCTTTTGCTAATACAATAAAATCTTCAATATAGTCATGTTCTTGATTCTTTCGTCTTCTATAATTTTCGAGACCTCTAGATCTTTTAGGGAATTTTCCTGAATGGTAATTATCTATCTCTTCAAAATCAAACCCATACCCTTTATCCCCAAAATGATAAAAATTCCCAACAGCTCCACCCGGAAATCTTAAGACTTTTAGATTTAACTCTTTTACTTTATCAATAAATGATGTATCATTAACATCACAGTAGGTAAAAGTATTAGAAGTAGCAAATCCTAAAACATGCTCTCTTACTTCCTGTGCAATTGAGTTTAAGCCAAATAAAAAAAAGAATAATATTAATCTCATTTTATCAGCCCTTTATTTTTGAGTTCGTTTAAAGACTGTTCATACTTATCTTCTTTTACCTCTTGAGTTTTCACCCAATCTACAAACCTTGAAATCCCTGTTTGAAAATCAAATTTTGCCGTAAACCCAAGAAGATTTTTTATTTTATTTAAATCTGCATAATTATGTCTAATATCACCTAATCTAAAACTACCACCAATTGAAATATTTGCATTGGAATTATACAAGCTCTTTAAAGAATTTGCAACTTGACTTACTGTTGTCGCCTCCCCAGAACCAACATTAAATATCTGATGGTTCGCTTCTTCTTTTTCTAAAGCAAGTATTGTAGCCTCTACTACATCATCAATAAATACAAAATCCCTACTCTCTTCACCATCCTCATAAATATCAATATCATTCCCATTTAACATTCTTGTAGAGAAAATAGAAAGAATTCCAGTATATGGATTGCTTAATGATTGTCCTGGACCATATACATTTTGATATCTGAGTGCAACTGCAGGAATCCCTAATGATTTCCCCATTAATAGTATCATTTGCTCTTGTTGCTGTTTTGTAATACCATAAATTGAAGATGGATGAATCTTTGAATTTTCATCTGTTGGCATTACATCTAATTCACTTCCACAAACATCACAAAATGAATCAAATTTTCCTTTCATCATATTAGATGCTTCTCTTTCATTAGGATAAACTACACCATGATTTTCACATTTATATTTACCCTCCCCATAGATTGACCTTGATGATGCAATTATCAACTTCTTTAGAGAATTTTTATTATTCGCCAAGAAATCAAGTAAATGAGATGTTCCTAAAATATTTACATCATTGTATCTAGAAATCTCATACATAGATTGTCCTGTTCCGGTCTCTGCAGCTAAATGAATAACAGCATCTTGTCCTTTTAAAGCCTTTTTCCAATCTTCTTCATTACAAACGTCTCCTAAAATAAATGTAGAGATTTCTTTAATAGAATTATATAATTCTGATTTTTGATCTTTTCCATGAATTTGCTTTGAAAGATTATCTAAAATAGTTATGCAATAACCTTTAGATACTAGTTTTTTTGTAAGATTGGATCCAATAAATCCTGCTCCTCCTGTAATTAAAATATTCTTCATGCTATTTTTTGTTTGTGTGATATTATTCTATAAAATACCTGATGAAAACCTGAAATTATAAATATTAAAAAAAATGGACGCAATAATAAAGGTTCAGACATTACTGAGATAAATAATATTATCATAAATAACCACTTTTTATTTTCTATTATTTTTTGTTTAAAAAACATATATAATAGAAGTAACGTAGTAGGGAATCCAGTTCCAGCAAGTAAAAACATAACAGAGTTACTACTGCCTTTATCAGACACTTCTGTTGTTGAAGTTATTCCTATAAATGAATTTGATGAAATATAAAATTCCTCTCTAATTTTTTGAAATTGAAAAACATCTAGACCAATGCCAGTCAATGGATTCTCCATAGCAATAAAAACTGGTTGTGTTAAGTCAAAGATTCTTTTTTGAAAGGAAGCCTCTTTTTCACCTTGTATTTTGTCATCAACATTTACACTAAACACAAAATAAATTGGGACTAGCAATATAGCAATTACAGGTAAGATTAGTTTATTATTCTTTCTTTCTTCTGAAAGATAAACTAAAGCTTGAATTAATAAAATAGCTAAACCTGTAGTTGAATATGACGTTAAAATAACAAAAGAAATAAACAATAAGAAAAGTTTGCTTTTTTTAAACACAAAAGCCTCTAAAAAGAATAAAATATTTAGAAACACTTGTAAAATACCAGGCTCCCAAAACAAACCCTGGTTTCTGCAAAACTCAAAGCCTTGAAGATTTACAATCCCTCTTTCTGGAGTATAAAAGAATAAATTAAGGAAAGTCTCGCATTCATGAAAAGTAGAAGTAATTGTAGATAAATTATCACTTACAAAGAAGTACAAAATAAAGTTTAATGCCGAATGAAATGCTATCAACTTAAGAACAAAGTAAAGTGTTTTTAAAAATTGATTACTATTTCTATTATTCTTAAAGTGAAAAAAAGTTAAAACGGATAAGGCAACAGATAATAAATAAAATAAATATTTATCTGTAGTCTGTTCTGTAATTGCGAAAATAAAATTAATTATGCCTATACAAATAATGGAAATTAGAATTAGAATTGATGAATAAACAAATGGTTTTTTAAATTTATTACCAAAAAATAAAATTGAAAAAATCAATACACCAAAGAATAGAACCGACATAACATTACGATTAAAAACAAACAACAGACCACCTGCGCTCATCACAAGAAAGAACATTAAAAGGTTATCAATAAATTTTTGTTTTAAAGTGTATATCATTTATTCCAATTCAAATCTTTATCTATCAAATTCTCTAATTTAACAATATCATCCCTATAATAATCTTCTAAAAATTTACGCATCTTAGTTGTTAACTCTGGCGTTTTAGAAGTCCCAAAACGCATAATAATAGTTCTTATTTTCTTTCTCAAACTTGAACTAGGTAACAATAGTTTTACAAACGACTTTAATCCATTTTTAGAAACCATTAACTTTCTAAGGATAGGGTTTTTGAAAATCCATCCGCCTACCATATGCCTTTGGGAAGTATCCATTTCAATATTATTCACTTTTAAAAAATCAAAAACTCTTTTGATACTTCTATTTATATTACTCACATAATCATCATAAATAACCACATGAACATTTTTACCAAATTCATCCATGTATTTTTTAACTTGATTATAATACATTCCAACATGAAGATACCTTGTGTCGGGAGTCATATCATTAGTTTTTTGATATCTTTCTTCTGATTTTTCAATTGCTTCTTCAAAAGATAAATTCTCAGAAGTATTATACCTAACATTATGTAAATAACCTGCAAAAGCACGTTCAACAGGATTTCTTAACATTATAATAATCTTCACATCTTTATAAAGATATTTTTTAATATTTCGAATAGTAATATCCGGGAATGGCAAATACATAACACTTGATTCTCCTCTATATTTATACTCAGATGAACCTTCAAACATTTTTTGATAATCACTCAAAGTAGTTACAGCTTTATGAACTCTTTTTACGCCTATCTCATTATTGATTAAAAAGTGTGGCTCTTTATGATCTGTCATAAAGAAATCAGGGTGTTGCTTTAAGTAATTATGCAGAGATGTAGTTCCACTTTTTGCAGCCCCAACAATCAACAAATTAGGAAAATTTTTTACTTCTTCCATTCGCTTAAATTTTTATTAATTAACTTCTCTAATTTCTGAATATCTGCTTTAAAATAAAGCAATAATTCATTCTTTACATCATTATCAATTTCATCTGCTTTGTCCGTGAATATCCTCTTTATTGTTTCTTTTACAAGGAACCTAAGCTTTGTTGGGAAAAGTATTTTAAATATTCTTTTAAACAGATTATTTCCCATTAATATATTTTTCATAAAAGATGATTTCCACTTTTTTCCTCCAGAATTAACCACCTTTTTTGTATTTACGTTTTCATCTTCAACACCTAAAAAATCAAAAACTCTCTTCACTTCTTTTGTAGTGTTTTCAATAAAATTGTCATACAAAACTACATGAACATTAGAAAAGTTTTTCTGATATGCCTCAACCATATCTGCATACTTTCCTAACTCTTTATACAGTATCATTGGACTAACAGATTTGTCATTTTCATATCTAGTATAAGCCGAATCAATTGCATTTTTAAACGATTGATTCTCTTGCATAGTTCTTGAAGCAAAAGAATATGCTGAATATGCTCTGTAAATGGGGTTTCTTAACATGATAATTATCTTTACATCCTCACCTAAATATTTTTTGATATTCTTTATTGCATGCTCATAAAAATAAAGATACAAAACAGTTGATTCTCCTAAACATTTCTGATTCTCAATATCATCAAAAAGAGCTTGATATTCATCCCAATTCCATACTCCTTTTGGAAGTCGGTTTTGAACTAAATCTTTAATCAAAAATCTTGGCTCTTTTACTTTCATCCCCTCCTTATTATAAGTAGGCATAAAAATATCTGAATGCTGATTTAAATAATTATGCAAGGAGGATGTGCCACATTTGGCAGCTCCAACAAGTAAAAAATTTGGTAATTTACTTTTCATGCTTATTTAATAAAAGGGATGTAAAAAGTTGAAAATCCGAATTTCTTTTTTACCATATAAACCATAGTAAGATTCCAAAATGACAAACTACAGACACTTGCAAAAGCAGCTCCTTTAATTCCATAAATTGGAATAAGGATATAGTTAAGAGTTACATTAATAATAGACCCTGCAATTAATATTTTCATATAATTATTTTGCTGACCAGTCATCTGCATTAAATTCCCTACTGAACCTGAAAGTGCATTTACAACTCTTCCTATAATTAACCATCTTAAAACCTCAACACCTATTAAAAACTCAGAACCATAAATACCCATAAAAAACTTTGGAAAGATAAGAAGAATAGACGCAAGAGGAATAGTTGTCCAAAAAATTAGTTTAGCTGATTGCATGGCAACTTTTCCCATTCCTGAAATGTCATTATTAGAAAACTTCTCTGCAAACTTTGGAGAAGCAATACTATTGATTGCCATTAATGTTATACTTACACCCATTGAAAATCTGAAAGCAACTCCATAAATCGCTACACTTTCAGGGCCTAACATATTTCCTAACATTAATTTATCAGTCCAAGCCATAATAAACTGTACTGACTGAGCAAACATCAAAGGTAATGATATCTTTAACATTTTCTTTAGAGGCAAATCCTCTATTTCTTCAGGGCTATCAAAATTACATTTTTTATTAAACCAATAATAATATGAAACATAGGACAATAACGAAACTGTGCATAAACTTGTTAAATAAGCATAAATAGGAATCTTATCACTTTGTATAAACTGAGAAATCAAAAATAGTCCAGCAATTGAAAAAGTTGCTTGTGACATTCTGTAGAAAAATGAAAATTCAGCTATTCTTTTTAATCCTCTTAAACTTTGATAATGCAACATAAAAAATACCATTGGAAGAACAAAAAATGAACTTAACTCAATATATTCCACTCTAGTATTTACAAGATTTGCAATCTCAAAAGAGAATATAAACATTACTACTGAAGAAATCAGGGATGTTATACTTACAATAGTAATAATCTTTTTTCTAAAAAGCTGAATACTTTTCCATTTACCTTGTTTAGCAAATGAAGCAATAAATCTGATAGAAAAAGTATCTAACCCAAGTTTAGATACAAGAGTAAAAATTCTAAGAACAACAATTGCTAACACATAGTTCCCTAATCCTTTTGCTCCAAAATAATGAGCAACAACAAAAGACATTAAAAAGCCCATTACCTGCCCACCAATTCTTAAAAATAAGGAAATCCCTCCCTTTTTAAAGAGTTCGGAAAAATCTTTATCCTCTAAAGCTTTAAGAAATTTTTCTTTCATGAGTTTATTTTACCAAAAACCAAGGATTCAATAAATTCTCTTTATTGTATTCAACTGGCATATCAGTATTATATTGAAGAACTTGAAATCCTGCCATTCTACAAATTGCATCTCCCGCACCCGTATCCCACTCCATTGTAGGTGCATACCTTGGATAAGCATCTGCTTTTCCTTCAGCAACCATACATAATTTTAGAGAAGATCCAACTGCCATAACTTCAACATTACCATGTTCTTTTTTCTTTTCATCAAAAAACTCTTCTGTTTCTGCTGACATATGAGAGCGAGAACCAACAATAACATAATTCTCTCGCTTATAATCAATCGGAAGCTTATTAGATTTTTCAATTAAACCATCTAAATCAGAAATAACAGCATCTCTACTAATTTTATAAGACCCAAGACCTTCCATTGCAAAATAAAGTTCTTCTTTAACAGGAACATAAATCAC
>Ga0206681_10000637_pt1 | contig 18239 bp, 25 predicted proteins | sample M150012015metaG_FD_161048 | JGI IMG/M metagenome (GOLD analysis project Ga0206681, IMG submission 161048) | Ammonia-oxidizing marine archaeal communities from Monterey Bay, California, United States - M1 500m 12015 | ecosystem: Environmental > Aquatic > Marine > Intertidal zone | place: USA...
GGATTAAAAATAATGCTGGATGGTGGGCAGATGGTACCATTGATGATGATTCATTTGTTTCAGGAATAGAATATTTGGTAAATACGGGCATTATTTCTATAAATTAAATTCTAAAACTCAATGATTCATATTTTGTATCAAATAGAGTTCAACACTATAGTTTAAACTGCAGATTTTGGAAATAACTCTTTTAATCCAGTCATAGTTAATTGTGAAGAAAGAGGTGCTCCAAACATACTAGTTTCCATCCATGCATTTTTTAATTTTGTTAACTTCTCTTTGAATGAAATTTTCTGTTCCTTTGATAAATTAGGTTCTTTGTTTACTTGAAGGATTAATTCATCTATTTTAGTTTCAAAATTTTTAATGTTTATCTGTCCAATTTTGATTTGACTAAATGTTTCAATATTTTTTGGTGCTTGTTTTTCAAAATTTACCTTGATGTAAGTATCTCCAGATAATGTAATGGAAAATATTTCATTGCTTGATGAATTTTTATCTGAAACAAATTGATCTTTTTTTAATAAACTAATTGTATCTAAAATCATTTCAGAGGTACATCCTGTTAATCTACTTAAATTATCTAAAGAATAATTATCAACATACAAAAAACTTAAAATTTGTTTTTTTAAATTATGATTCCAAAACAAATCGTTTCCTAGTTTTTTTATCATATGTCCTGAACCAAACACTGCAGGTACTGATTCAATTAATTTACCCTCCTCTAAATAACGAAGTTTTACTTCCAACTCTTTATTGTCAGTTAATTTGGGATTATTTTTTCTAATGTCTAATTCTGTAAGATAATGAGTTTCAGTCTGTTTTAGAGTCCAAAGAATTTCAACATCTAATGTATCCATGAATCAGCACAAATTAAACCACTTTATTTGATTATCGTTGAATTTCAAATAATCTAACTACTTTTTTGTTATAATTCATTAATTTTTGAAAAGCATTGATATGCTTCATTCATTTTACCCATTTTTTTCAATGATTCACCTTTAGCATTCCATGCACGACTAAAATCAGGTTTATGCTGTATTGATTTATCATAACACATGATTGCATCTGTGTATTTCTTGAGTTCATGAAAAACAACTCCCTTGTTAAATAAAATCTCATGATCATTTGGATTAATTTTTAGTGCTTTATCATAACACATGATTGCATCATCATATTTTTTTAAATTTCGTAACGCCACCCCTTTACTTGAATATACAAATAACTTTTCGGCATTAGGCAAAATCTTTAGTGCATCATCATAATATGGAATGGATTCATCATATTTTTCTAATACTCGTAATTCACTTGCTTTTTTTATTGCATCTTCAGCTTTTTTCATTAATGAGTCCGAAAAATATTCCATGTTTCCATTTTCATCAAATTCCTGCATATTTTCAATAATTCTAAATGTATAACCTCCAAGTTTTTTTTCATGATCAATGAAATAATATGAATATATTTTTAATATTGATTCAGAGGTTTGACAAGAACCAGAAAACACCCCTCCAACTTTATGTTTACCAAATTTTACAATAAGACAATTGATTTGTTGTTTTTTAAATTTAGAATTAGTTTGTTTAATAATTATTTTATACATATTATTTGTCATTTTTGGGGTTATCACATCATCTGGATTTTTTAGAGCAATATCTTCAAAATAGTTTTGTGTATCCATCTCAATTTGTTTTAGATGTGTCATGGTGGTGTTCTTTTTACAATTTGGGCATTGAATTTTAGTGGGAATATTTCCATCAATGTTTAATGAATTCATATTAAAAAATCATAATTTAATTCAATTAAATATTTTCAGATTTAATTTGAGAATTTTTATTATTCTTAGATTTATGAGTAAATCTATAATATACAAAAACTAGGATGGGGGATTTTAATAAAACCAATAAAATTAGATAATCAATTAATTCCAATATGTTTACTATTATGTTATAATAAATAATTTTTATTAATTTAAATTCATTATGTAAATTATACTTTTTTTAAATAAATTTTTAGTTTTTTAATAATTAACCATAAATTCAATCACATCATATTTTATGTTACATGGTACTATTTTGGTTTCAAGTTGGATTTGGTTTATTCGTAATTCTAATTTTGATTGCACTTGGAATTAAATCTCTTAAAGAAAGAAAAAACATAACTGATGAAAAAATAATCCGAATTGTTCGCAAAAAATTACTTCAAGATGATCATTATCATTTTGAATTAATATCGATAATTACTATTGATAAAATTACCACAGTTATTGTTAATGTGGGATATCAAGAAATTGCATTAGAAATTGACAATGAATCTGGAATAATTTGTAGTGTCGAAAGAATAGCTAGATAAATTATAAATAAATTTTGAATATAATTATTCTTAAATTTATTATCCTACGGCATAACGTTAGAATTACTTAGATAATCTAGAAAAATAGGATTAATTTTGGGATTTGCAGACATGTATTCATACATCCCAATATTCATAATTTTGAACATTTCAACAAACATGGGTCCATTTGCAATACCCATAGTAAACATGACGGGTATTGAAATTGCAAATTTATCCATAGATTCTTTCAAGGAAATAATGTCTTTTAATTTGTGAAATTCAATTAAAATATTCCAGTGCTGGCTTAATTCTATTTTTTTCTTTTCAAGTAAATCTATTCCTTGATTTGTTAATTCAGATAAATCATGAGATTTTAATTGTAATTTAACATAAATTTTTCTAATTTTTTCTTTTTCTTCTAAAGTTAGGGATTTGTTAATATTTTTGGTGTATTGTAAATATTCTACAGAGTTTAACCAGTTTTGTATTTTAGTTTGTAATTTTAAAGGAGGGGTTTTGTCCATTTTTTTCATTAATTTACAATCAAAAAATTTTTCACAACTTACAACTAATTCTACAGGAGAAACTTTAATCATTGTTTTTAAATCTGTATAGTGCATAGCTGCCAATACAATATAATCAAGAGAAGTTAGATTTGTGATAATTTTTTCACAGGTATTACTATTCTCATCTGTTTGAATCATAATTATTATTTTTTCTCATTAGACTTGATATCATTTCTAATTCTATTTTTTGTAATGGACTCAATTTCTTCAACAATCTCTTCAGGTTCAATTAAATCTGAAATTTGTTGAAATATTTCAGTTTGATTTTTCATAAAATCTGCAATAACATCATTATCTGTTTTGAATTCTTGGGATATTTTGATTGACTCCTCAAGATACTGTTTAGCTAAAATTAGATTTTGAAGATGTTTTATTTTAATATCGGTCAATAAATAAAATCAAATTATCGTTTAGTTAAGTCTGACTCAAAATTATATCTTAAAGAAATGTGACGTTACCTACATTTTTCTCAATAAGGCTCAATTATTATCAAATTTTGTTTTACTTAGATCGTTTAGTTAATTTTTAATCATACTTTTGAAGCAAAATTGTTTTTATAACAAACGAATTCTTTGAAAAATATGCAATATTTTCAAGCATTAAAACTGGGACAAAAAAGAGTTGCAGCAGCAAGAGAATACCTCAATACCATTACAAATGGTAAAGCAATGCCTGCTTTAGCCTTAATTCCTTCAAAATCTAATATTTCGCAGTCCGTAGGCGAAGAAAATCTATATGCGTTTGTTGATGAATCTGCAGGTTTTATTCTGACTGATAATAGTGGATATATTCTTGCTTTAGTAGATAAATTAGGTACTTCAAAAACAATAGTTCAAGGAGTAACAAAGTTACAAAAAGAAAATCTTGAAAAAATATTTGAAGCAGATAATATTCCAAAATTTGTAGGCAAAGTCATCCTTCCAATATAGCGATAAAATTAAACGTAAAGCTTTAGTTATCATAGTGTTGAGAATAATAAAATGAGTAAATTTTCCCAAGAAATAGAAGTACAAGGTCACATTATTGATTCATCAATTTTAACTAAAATATTTGATCAAATAATGGACTTGAAAGGTGAATTTCAAGTAAAAGAAATAGACATTGGAAAAAAGAAAAAAGATCATTCTTATGCTCGATTAGAAATTACTGGAAAAGATCAAACTCATTTAAACACAATTCTAAAAATGGTGTATCGTGAAGGAGCTATTTCAAAATCTCAAAAAGAAATCACATTAAAAACATCTCCAAAAAATTGTGTGATGCCTGATAATTTTTACAGCACCACAAATAACCAAACACAAATTTTCTATAAAGGAAAATGGATTCAAGTTAAAAATACTATGATGGACAAATGTATTGTTCTAAAAGGAAATAATGCATTTTGTGTTCCAGTTAGAGATATCCAAAAAGGTGATCAAATAATTGTAGGTGAAGAAGGAGTGAAAATTACCCCACCTGAACGTCCAAGAGATGGTGCAAATGTGTTTGAATTTATGAATAGTTCTAGCTCCAGTGAAAGACCAACACAGCATATTGCAAAAAAAGTAGCAGATGATATTTACAATACAAAAAAGAAAGGTGGAAAAATTGTAATCGTAGGTGGTCCTGCCATAGTCCATACAGGAGCAGATGATGCAGTATCTGAATTAATTAGAGCAGGATACATTGATGGAGTACTTGCAGGAAATGCCCTTGCAGTTCATGATATAGAATATGCTACCCTTGGTACCTCTTTGGGAATGAATGTACATGATGCTACTTTGGCATATCATGGACATCGAAATCACATGGATACAATCAATGCAGTATTCAAGGCAGGTTCTATTGCAAATATGGTAAAATCTAAAAAATTGACTAAAGGAATTATGTATGAATGTGTAAAAAATAAAGTTCCATTTGTGTTGGCAGGATCAATTAGAGATGACGGTCCATTACCAGATGTAATTACAGATGTATCGGTAGCACAACGAGAATACAAAAAAGTTCTAAAAGATGCCAGCATGGTAATTATGATTTCAACAATGCTTCACTCTATTGCAACAGGAAATATGCTTCCCGCAGATGTTAAAGTAATTGTGATAGATATCAGTCAACCAACAGTTACAAAATTAATGGATAGGGGCACATGGCAAGCATTAGGTATAGTTTCTGATGTTGGGGCATTTTTACCAATGGTTGCACAACAAATTAAGAAAAAGAAAAAATAATTAATTATTTTTTGATAATGTTAATTTGGTATTTTTAGATTTTTTTTCATTAACATTAATTCATCTACTGCATCTTTTTTAAGAACATCAAAGAATTTTTCAAGCATTGTTAATCCTGCAACCACTTTAGGGGCATTATTTTGTACAAATTCAGTTCTTTCTGAATGAGTTTTTGGAGTTTGTGCTTGATATGCATCATAAACTTTAGCACCATCATAATCCACATAAGCAATTCTTGCACTAAAGTCCGTTCTTTCTAAAACTAGACTGTCTCCCCCTACTATTGCGGTGTGATATGGATGAACAATTAATGCTTCAGATAATTGTTGAGATGTAGTGATTTTTGCTTTTTGTAATTCTGGGGAATATGCATTAAAATCAGCTAAAAGATAAAACGTTGCCTCTGGTTTTGTGGCTTTAATTCCATCAATTGCAGTTAATGTATTGTAAGTATATTCCCCCATTATTTTGTGAATGTTTCTTGTAATTTTGAAATAGTTATCCATTTCATGACTTATTTCAAAACCTGGAATTGCAGCATATTGAATTGGAGTGGATACTGCAGTATATTCAGTTGCAAGAATTTTTTTGAATTGAGCTTTAAGATCAACTGCATGTTGAGGAAATACCACATATCCTAATCTGTATCCTCCTGCAGCGTGGGATTTTGATAATCCATTTGTTACAAAAGTTCCTTCAGGGTAAATTTTTCCCATACTAACAAATTTTGAGAAATCATATGTTGTTTGAGCATAAATTTCATCAGAAATTACTGTAATGTTTAATTCACGACAAACATCTGCAATTTCTTCTAATTCCGATTTATTGTAAAGCATTCCAGTTGGATTATGTGGATTATTTAGAATTAGGATTTTTTGTCTATCTTGTAATCGTAATGCTAAACGTTTAAGATCATTTGGAGCAATTTTTCCATTTGCACGAGAAGGTAGCATGTGGTAATTCTTCTTCAAAAATCTAATTTGTGGTAAATATCCCAACCATGCAGGAGTTGGCAAAATTACTGTTCCATGTAAAATTTCTAAGAGATTAAAAATTAGTTCCTTAGTTCCAGGACCAACATAGATACGTTCAGGTGCTACATCCATACCAAAATAATGTTTATTGTATTTTGAAATGGCATTTCTTAATTCTGGCACTCCAGGAACTGCCGCATATTGTCCCCTGTTTGCATTTTTGATTAACGCCTCTTGAATTAATCTTGGTACGGGAAATGGAGATTGACCAAAGGCAAAACCATAAAATCCAAAACGACATTCAGGATAAGTACAATCTGAGTGAAATTCCTGTAAAAATGTGTTTAATTTGAGATTCTCAGGCATCTCAATGTCTTCAACTTGTTGATCAACTATAAATCGCAATATTTTGTATCATGAAATTTTAATTATTAACCAAAAGTGAAAAAGAAGATATCAACAAGTTAGATTTTATCAACCTAATTCCCACACATTATCAAACATATTCTAAGGTATTTGATCAAGTTTTGTTATTTCATCTAAAACATCTGGATTTTCTAGAGAAGAGATATCCCCCAATTCATTTCCCAATAATTTTGATTTTAGTAATCTACGCATAATTTTTCCTGTCCTAGTTTTTGGAAGATCAGATAATTGAAAAACATATTTTGGTTTTGCAATTTTTCCAATTTTCTGTGAAATGTAATCTGAGATATCCCCTTCTAAGTTAGAATCATTTTTGTTATCTGCAACAAAAAATACTACAATAGCCTCGCCTGTAATTTCATCAGGAATTGCAACTGATGCTGCATCTGAAATTTTAGCATGTGAAATTACGGTTTGTTCAATTTCTGCAGTACTCATTCTATGACCTGAGACATTAATTACATCATCAGTTCTTCCTTGCATGTACCAAAGATTATCCTCATCAACGTATACATAATCTCCATGAAACCAAACATTTTCAAATTTAGACCAATATGTTTCAAAATATTTAGAATCATCATAAAGTAAACTTCGAGTCATGGCAGGCCAAGAGTCTTTGATAACTAGATAACCATTTTTGTTTCGTACAGAATTTCCATCATCATCAAATACATCTAGATTCATTCCAGGAACTGGTACTCCAACAGTTGATGGTTTTAATTTCATTCCGGGAAATACAGATAACATTGCACCGCCAATTTCTGTTCCTCCAGATAAATTCATGATTGGAATTTTTTTGTTACCAACTTTTTCAAACAACCACCGCCATGAATCCTCATCAAGTGGTTCACCAGTAGTTGGAATATTTTTTATTTTATCAAGTGAAAATGATTTTAGTGGTTCTGAATTATTTTTTTTAAAAAATCGTACAGCAGTTGGAGATATTCCAAAAATGGTTGCTTGGTATTTTGACAAAATCCTCCATGTTTGATCAATATTGGGATAATCCAAGGCACCATCATAAATTACAGCAGTAGCTCCCGCAATTAATAATCCATAGACGTTCCAAACCAGCCCTGTAATCCAACCAATGTCTGCAGGCCAAAATAAAACATCATTTTCATGCGTATCAATTAGATATAGTGCCTGATGTCCTGCAAAAACAGAAAATCCACCATGAGTCTGAATCACTCCCTTGGGTTTACCTGTGGTGCCTGAAGTATACAAAATAAACAAAGGATCTTCAGATGCCAATATTTCTGTGTTACACGTTTCACTTTGAGTAGATATCAAATTATTGTAAAAAATTAAATTTTTAGATTCAACATACTTGTCAATTCCCTTGTATGGAACAACAATTGTTTTTTCAACTCCCGTGTCTTTAATTGCCATCTCTGCTGTTTGTTTTTGAGATATGATTTTACCTTTACGATAAAACCCATCTGAAATAAAAAGAATTTTAGATTTACAATCTTTCAATCTTGTGTGAAGAGATTCTACACTATACCCTGAAAAGATAACTGTTTGAACTGCACCAATTTTTGCAGATGCCAATATTGCTAGAATAGCTTCTTCAATCATTGGCAAATAGATTGAAACTACGTCTCCTTTTTTTACCCCAATTGATTTTAAAGCATTAGCAAGTTTTGAGACTTTAGAATTTAATTCAAAATAGGTGAGTTGTGATGTTACTCCATCTTCAGAAACAAAATGATATGCAATTTTATCAGGATTTTTTTTTGCAAATTTTTCAACTGATGAAAGATAAATGTTAGTGTCTCCATTTACAAACCATCTTGATTTTGCAATTCCTTGAGAATCATCTTTTGCAGTAGTGTATGGCATATCCCAAATGATTCCCACATCTTTTTCAACTGCTCTCCAAAACCATTCAGGATCATCTTTTGCTTTTTTTGATAATTCATCTAATGATGAAATGTTTAGTTTTTGCATAAATTTGAAAATGTTTGATTCTTTGAGTTGTTTCTCAGTTGGAATGAATTCAAAATCAGACAAGATTCAATTTTTAAAATTAGAAACAGGTCTAAAAAGATTTTACTAAATTAAGAAATTTCTATTCCAAGACGTCTAGCACACGCTATTGCAGATTTTACATCATCTTCAGTAATACCATTTTTTTGAAATTCTTGGCTCCAATCAGTTCCAATATTTGTAGTATTTTCATGATAATATTTTCGTAAAATAGTCCCAATTTGATCATCTAGTCTATGTTTTGTAGCCTCATTCATTCCTGCTTGAAGTATTGTTGCATCAGATGTAGCTAAAATTTTGATAAATTCGATATCTTCTAAGCCTAACTTGACCATTGGAGTATTTTGTAGTAATGTCAAATTTAGAGTTTGATGTTATTGATTACGCATGGTTGCTTGATTTCCTGCAGAGTGGTTCACTCCAATTACTGCTCCAGGATTTGATGTAATTATCATTAATGTCTCACAAGATAAACAAAGAACAGATGGAACATAATCTGCATCTCTTTGAGATGGCCCCATAGTAGCTAAAACTGCATCATCTTTTAGGTCCAATCCCCCACAATCGATGCAGGTAGTTGGTCTTTGTGGTATTGGTTTGATTTTATTTACGTAAAAATGAACCATTTGAATACACTACAGATTCGTGATTCTTAAGTTAATTGCTTTTTTAATAAATCCAAAGTTAATGCAGGATCAGCTTTTCCTTTTGTTTTTTGCATGACTTTACCTACCAAATAATTAATTGTTTGAGGATTTGATTTTGCTTGTTCTACTGCTTGAGGTTCTGCATCAATTATTTCTTGAATGATTCCTGCAAGTTCTGATTCATCAGATACATTACCTAGGTCTAATTCTGAAATTACTTGTGATACATTCTTACCAGTTTTTAAAATTTCATGTAATGCATTTTTAGATGAATTTCTAGATACCGTTCCATTTTGAATTGCATCAGCTAATTCTTTTAAATGAATTGCAGTGAGTTTTGATGTTTCACGTTTTTCTCTTGTATCTACTAATCCCATTAATTCAGTAGTGATGATATTTGCAACTTCTTTTGCATTGGATTCTGTATGGGATTTTTCAAATAAATCTGAATAAAATTTATCTGAAGATAAAACATTTGCAACTTGTACTGGTATGTCATATTTTGTTACATATCGTTGTTTTTTAGAACTAATGCTTTCAGGCATTTGTAATTTTAATTCAGATTGAATTTCAGGATTAATTTTTACCCAAGGAATATCACCTTCAAGAAAATATCGGTAATCCAAGTCTTCTTCTTTTGAACGTGACGATACTGTAATTTTTCTTTTATCATCCCAATGACGCGTTTCTTGAACTATTGGGATGTCTCTGTCATGTAAACTCTCTTGCCTTGTAATTTCAAAATGAGATGCTTTTTCTAAATCATGAAATGAACCAATATTCTTAATCTCAACTTTATTTCCTCCGTGTATTGATACATTAGCATCTGCCCTCATTGCTCCGTCTAAACTAGGGTCTGCTACGCCTAAATTTTTAAGTAAATCTGATAAAATATTTAGAAAATCACGAACTTCTTTTGGAGTTTCAAAGTCAGGTTCAGTAACAATTTCAACTAATGGTGTGCCTGCACGATTGTAATCTACCAATGTAATTTGATTTTTAGAAGAACTTCCTTCATAAATTAGTCTTCCAGGATCTTCTTCTAGTTGAATTCTAGTTATTCTAATTTTTTTATCTCCAATAGATATGGAACCAGAGCCACCAACACTGGTATCTCCATAGATATTCAATTGTGTAATTTGAAAGTTTTTTGGCAAATCTGGATAAAAATAATTTTTTCTAAAAAATGCAATTTTTTCAGGAGTTGAACAATTCAAAGCCATTGCAATCATAGTAGCTTTTTTTACAGCTTCTTGGTTTAATCGAGGTAAACTCCCAGGCATTCCAGCACAGATAGGACATATGTTTTGATTGGGTTCAAATTCTCTATAGTTTGCCTTACATGAGCAAAATAATTTACTTTCTAAATTTGTTAATTGACAATGAATCTCTAAACCAATTTTTGTCATATTGGAACCTCAGGTAAACTAACAGTTTGTTCTAAAGCATGTGCTGCTTGTAATAGTAATTTATCATTCATAGAATTTGCCATCAATTGAATTCCAATAGGTAATCCATTTACAATTTTAAATGGAATTGAGATTGCAGGTTTTCCAGTTAAATTTGCAGTAACTGTATTGATATCTATTAAAAACAATGATACAGGATCATTAATTTTTTCTCCAATTTTAAATGGTTGTACCGGTACTGTAGGTGCAATTAATAGATCAAATTTCTTAAATGCCTCATTGATTTCTTTAGTTAATTTACTTTTTACTTTCATTGCTTTTAGAAAATATTTTCCAGCATGGCCTGCTGATGGCACAAATCCACCAATGATCATTCTTCGTATTACTTCTGGACCAAAATTTTTTCTTGCTTTTGAAATGTATGAATTAAACTCATAACCTTCAACTGGAAAATCATAACCATATCTTAAATTATCATATCTTGCAAGATTACTACCTGCTTCAGTTGCAGTAATAGTATAATATGCTGCAACGGAGTATTTCACCATCTCTAAAGATACTTCCTCACATACAGCTCCCAATCCTTCAAGTTTTGAAATCGCTTCCTTTGTAGCAGTTAATACTTCTGAATCAATTCCCTCACCAATCATTTCAGTTATTATTCCAATTTTTTTACCTTCTATACCTGAATCAATATTCGATAAATAATCTTCATTATTGTTATTTACAGTAGTATTATCATTAGGATCAATACCTGCGATTAGATTTAACATGAAAGCCGCATCTTTCACAGTTCTTGTAAGAGGTCCTATCTGCTCAATGCTATTTGCATATGAGATTAACCCATATCTACTGATTAAACCATAAGTTGGTTTGTATCCAACTGTTGAACAAAAACTTGCAGGGTTTCTAACTGAACCACCAGTATCAGAACCCAATGAAGCTACACATTCAAAAGAACTTACTGAAACTGCACTACCTCCAGATGAACCTCCTGGAACATATTCTGTATTCCACGGATTTTTACTAGGACCAAATGCACTAAATTCAGTAGACAATCCCATTGCAAATTCATCCATGTTTACTTTTCCAATAAAAATTGCATCTTGTTTTTTTAATTTTGAAATAACGGTTGCATCATAAGGTGCAATAAAATTTTCAAGCATTTTTGATGCACATGTGGTTTTACTATCTTTGATGCACATGTTATCTTTAATTGAAATAGGCATCCCAAAACAAGCACCAACATTTTCACCAGATTTAATTTTCTTATCTAAATTTCTAGCTTGATCAATTGCATTCTCATTTATTGATAAAAATGCGTGTAGTTTATCATCAATATTATTTATTCTCTCTAGAGTTTTTCCAATAAATTCTTCAACAGAAATATTTCCATTTTTTACTTCTTCAACAAATTCAAGGGCAGATATTTTTAGATTCATCATGACATCTTTGGTGCGTGTACATAGGTTCCTCTATAATGATTCATTTTTTCAATTAATTTTTCTCCAAATGGTATGTATTCATCCTTTCTTAATTCTTCAATTGGAATTTCGGGCATGGATATTTCTTCAGATTCAACACCGGCAGAATCCAAAATATCAAAATAATTAATCATTGTTTGAACTTTTTCCAAATATTCAGTATGATCATCAACGTCTATTTTCATTAATTTTGAAACGTGTTCAATTTCTTCAGCGGTAACCATTTTCTATACTCCTTCGAAGATAATCTATCAATGTTACTATATTTATTACACAATTTTTAAAATTATCATAAAATTTTAGGCACAAAGTATTTTGATCGTATTTTTAGCCACGGATTACAGTGATAATCCCAAAAGATGCGTTAGTTTGAATTATCACAGTCCAGCTTCACCTATGGCAATACTATGACTTTCAAAATTTTAATAAAATAAAAAAACTATGAAAAAATTGATCCAATTAGTAATTTATTCATACAAAATGTATGCCTAGATTAACATGAATTCCAGTTCGGTTCAAATCCCCCTTCTTTTCATGTTCCTTTGTAATCTGGGCTTGTTTTTACTTTCAAAATTTTAATAAAATAAAAAAACTATGAAAAAATTGATTATGGGATCAAATTTTACCCATTTTAATTTCATGGGGATTAAAAATATCATTCAATTATCAAATAATTATCAAACAATTAATTAAGCAAGACATTATTTTTAATAATAATGGCAGAAAATTGTTTTGAGTGTAAAAATAAGATCGGAGAACATTCTGATGCACAATTAAAAGAATGTATTTCAAAAATGTCTGATTCCTTAGAATCTGTTCAACAAGTTCAATCAAATCTAAGAGAGATTACAGAAAAAGAAGCAATGGACCAATTTGTAAATACAAAGATTGGTGAGCCTAGCAGAATGGGTTCAAAATAAGAAATACCATACATCTAGTTTTTATTTTTTCATGAAATAAAGTATTCTTAATTAAAAATTATATGAGAATATCAGGATTAGTGTCACAAAAAATATTGTTATTCTAATTCTGTACCTAATGCATCAGCAATAATATTTGCCCAGTTGAATGCTGCCACAACAGAAGTAATTTCAACAATTTGTTTGTCATCATAACCAAAATCTTTTAAAATTTTATGATCATCTAATGTTGTTTTATTTGCTGCAGTGTTAATTTTTAAAGCAAAATTTAATGCAGCTTTTTCTTTATCAGAAAATTTTTCAAAATTATTAGTTAAATCTATAATTTGCTCATCAGTGAATCCCAATAATTTCAATAATGTTCCATGAGCTTGTGTACAATATTCACATGAATTTGCATTAGAAACAACCACTGCAATAGATTCTTTCAATATTCTAGGAATAGTTGATTCACGAAGCAAGATAATTTTTACACCGTCCCAAAACCATTTTGCAATTTGTGGATCTATACTAGTAGTTTTTAAAATATTTGGTATTTTTCCAATTTGTAATTCCTCATTAATTTCATTATACAATGATGCAATTTGAGGATCAGATTCACTACCTTCTTTTACAAATGGCATACCATCTATAAAATCTAAATAAATAAAAATTTTTAATTTAAAATGGACTTGTTATGGTAAGTTATTGCCTTGGCCTTATATGCACATGAAAATATAATGACAGAAAGAGCATTCACTATTCGTTATGAATTGTATGGTGATTTTTGATGGAGAACCATTCTTTTCATTTTTAGAAAGGAATTCTAAAAAATGAAAAAAGATGTAACTGTTAAATCAACACTCGAACGTAAACTTGAACCATTAGTAAGAAAAGCATTGGAAGAATATTTTAAAAAAAGTCAGAACTAGATTAGGAATCATTTCAAAAAGGGTTAGAAGAGAGAAAGAAATGAAACCATAACACATTGAGGATAATCACGACAAAATAGAGCGATCATTTCACTCCATAAAATAAAAAAAGATTAGGTGTACCTACACACAAGTAACCTTCAGCAAGATAGTTAATTGGTTAATAATGAAATTCAGTTAAAAAAATTTATGAGTATTAATAAAAAAGAGGGTAAAATTATCGGGTTCAGATCTGATGTTATAACTGAAAAAAAACTAGACAAACTTACTTTTGATTATAATATTACAAAAAAGGATTGGTTAGAAAATAACTTAGAAAAATGTGAGGATCAGGCACTACTTGAAAATAAAATAGGTGAGAAATGGATTAAGATTCCAGCCAGCGAATATGATCACCTAATTGTTGATCCTGAAATACATTCAGGATTCGTCTGTGATAGAATTGTTACTCATATAGGATCACAGGGGAAAGAGTTGACCTTTGATAATCTTTGGTTTGAATTTCAGACATTCCAGAAATTAAACGACATAGAATGTACTAAGATTAAGGAGGGAAAATCAGATGTAATCTTTTGCAATCACAATATGGGGATGAATACCTCCCTCTTTCTGTGCTATCTTGTTTTGGACATGGTTAACATAACTCCAAATTACCAATTTGAATCAAAGATGATCACAGAAAAAACTTTCATGATCAAAATCAAGTTAACAAATCGTTAACAATAAAATCTATTTTATATCAAATTTTTAAAACTATACTATGGGTCAGCATGTACAAAATCAAGAATTAATATTAGTAAAATTAAATCAAATGAAAAAAGAAAACCCAGAACAGAGAAAGTTACAAAATAAAAGATATCGTGAAAAAAATAGAGTTATGCTTATTTTAAAAAAACAATTAGCATATCAGAAAAAAAAGCATAATTTATTGAGAAACTCGTTAGTTAATTATCGGAACTCTCAGATTCTTTCAAGATAAAAAAATCATTGCAAATATCTATGCATGACTTTTTGCAATAACTTACCAAAATCAACCAATTACTAATTTAAGACAAATTTCAATAAAATGAAATATGTTGCAAATCCTGTAAGGAATAAAATTCCAAGAATGCTTAAAATTTTTAATAAAAATGAAGGCTGATGTGATTTTTGCAAGTACTTTCCAGTTACTAACCTATAATTAAAAATTGCAATTACTGGAGCAATTACAAATGAAAGTACAGTCGCAAAATCAACTAATTCTTTAAGATTATTTTGAAATTGAAAAACAATTATCAAAGATCCAAATGCAAGAATAATTAGAAAAATAGTGTATAATTTTTGGGAATTTTTAAATTGATTTGTAGGGTTATGGACGAATAGTAATTCAACAGTTCTACGAAGTGATCTGGAATATCCATCAAATACAGCCAGTATAGTTCCAAACATTACTGTAAATGCTGATGCAGAAATTATGACATAACTCCAATTACCAATCACATTACTATACATGGTAATAATCACATGAGCAAATTTGGAATTATTGTTAGGAAGTTCTTGGCCTGAGCCATAAAAGAGAAACGTGCCCAATACAACAAACATGATTGCCAAAATTCCTGTAATCAAATAAGCAAGTCTGAATTCTAAGAGAGTTTCTTGTAATTTTGGTTTATACTTAGATTGTTTGATTTTTTCCAGCGTCCAAAGACTATTCCAACTAGATAAATCAATTGCAGTAGGCATCCAACCCATTAATGCAAGTAAGAAGAAAATTCCAGTTGTTGTCCAAAGTTCTTTAGGTATAAAATTTTCAACAGGTTCTATAGGACCATTCAATAAAGTAAGTAAAAATGCAAGTACTGTAGACACCACCAGTACAATTACAATAATTTTGATTAGATGATCTAAAAGATTGAATTTTCCAATGGCTAAAATTAAAACACAAGTTGCAAATAAAATTACAATTGACCATTCATTGAAAAAATCCAAATTAAATAAATTTTCAAAAAATCCTGCAGTTACAAATCCTACAGCACCAGTTACAAAAAACATTGAGCAAATGGTAATTATTAAATAAAAAAATAAAATTGGAGTTCCTAGTTTTTTATAACCATCAATAATACTTGTTTGAGTTGAATTTGCATATCTAGAACCATATTCAAAAAATGGATATTTTAAAACACTAACTAAAACAACGAATCCAATAATCAATAAGCCAAAATCAGCTCCTGCTCTAGTAGATTGGATTAGATGGGATACCCCTATAGCAGTACTTGCAAATAATAATCCAGGTCCCATTATTTTAGAAATTTTAGAAAATGTTTCATTCATTATTATGAATCAAAGATCATACAATAGAATAAAAAATTACGTAATTGTGTCGAATTAATCAATTAACATCCACATGACTAGGATATTTTATGATAAATCACATCTAAGTAGTTATTTTACAAAATTTAGAATTTAGTTAATTTACATTCTTTTCCTTCTGCTCTACATTCAGAACAGTATAGTAAAGGAATTCTAGTTTCACCAATTTTTTTGAAATTTAAATGAGAATCCATTACGTGTCCACATTCAGAATTTTTACATTTTGTATCTTTATTATCATATAATGTCTGTATTGAGGATTCTTCCATAATGTTTTGATTTGCAGGGTAGTTAAATTATTATCTAATTTTTCAGTATTCGATATTATTACAAATAAGTGCAAATGATACGTGTTTGCTAAATACTATTTTTTTAATCAAAATGGTATGAATAAACAAATAAAAAAATCTCAGTTAACATGGTTTGGTAAAAATGAAGAAGATAAAAGAATTCAAGAAATTTTAGATGAAGAATTTGACGCACTATCTTTTTAAATAAAAAATCAATATAGTTTGAATTTAGTAAAAGATCAATTTTTTCTTTCTTTGTTATTTTTCATATTATTAAGAGATAGTATGAATATGGATTCAATAAACATGAACAAAATAGAGATAAGAGTCATAGAACATCAAATCAAACAATTAAAGTTTGAAATCTCAAATTTTGAGGAATAGTCATTTCCTCCAGTTCTTTTTATTAATCAAAAAATAATTTAGTCATAAATTACTGTATTTCAAAAAAATCATGGTCCCAAAGATTTTGATTTTCTTTTTAAAATCCAAAGTTTATTGAATAGTTATCAAGGGGTAAAAAGAGACACCATTATGTCAATGCTGAAACCCCAAAGTAATTTGTATTATTTACTTCCAGCATTTCTTTCAATAATTGGTGGGCTAATTGCCATGATTATTTTAAGAAAAGCAGGGCGTCAACATGATAAAAAAGGTAGAAATTGTGTTATTCTTGGAATCATAAGTTCAGGTTTTGCAATTGGTATGGATTATGTCAGTGATGCCTGGGACATTCCAATGATTGAAGATTTTATCAATACAAATGGTATGTTGGATATTCTAGGATGGTTTGGAGGGTCAAGCATCTATGTTTTTCCACCCATTGTGATAGTATATTGTATAATTGCTAAAATAATCAACCGTTAATTTAAACAAAAATTTTAATTTATTTCTCAAAATCTTTCATTAGTAAATCCCAATGATCTTGGATTTTGGAGATATTTTCTTCAACAAATTTTACTCCATCTTTTTTTAATATAATTGAAGGATTGGTATTTCGTATAAACCAACTTTCATCTGAATCAATAGTAATCAAATCCATATTTTCTAATTTGTTAACATGTTCTCTAAATTTTATAGCATTAGTTTTTTTACAATTTTTAAAAATACTAGTGTACTTTTTTACTCCATTTTTTATGGAAGCAAGAATAACATAATCAATAATATCTAATTTATCAGAATTCAATATATGAAAAAATAGTAAGTAAGATTAGATAAAACTGTCGATTTAACTATTTGATTTTTAATCTAAAATATTTATATTTGTATATAATTATGATAATATTCAAATAAATATTAAGAATTACCACAATATACTTTATTTTTGATTATGAACATTATAAGATATGAGTTACTGCGTAGAATGTTTTGAACCTGCTGATGTGTGTTTCTGTAATATAGAAAAAGTAATTCTTAGTGAATATATTGATGGAATGAAAGAATGTGCTGAATTAAAATGCTATTGTAAGAAACACATTCCAGATATGTGATTTTTTAGATTAAATCTAAAATTAATCATATGTTAATGTCATAATAGGGATTTTAAGAATAGGTGTACATCAATATAAAAAAATCTACAAATACAGATTATTAGATTAGCATTAAACACTGTTAAATGAAATCTTCTAATTTGATCAAAAAATAGAACAAATATTGATTATTTTTTAAAAACCAATATCAGGATTTGTACAAAGAGGACATTTTTCAAAAAGACCAAATTCATTCATGAATTT